>Ga0208899_1001171_pt1 | contig 18703 bp, 24 predicted proteins | sample VirMetDEL_Nov_24_FD_184518 | JGI IMG/M metagenome (GOLD analysis project Ga0208899, IMG submission 184518) | Aqueous microbial communities from the Delaware River and Bay under freshwater to marine salinity gradient to study organic matter... | ecosystem: Environmental > Aquatic > Marine >... | reverse complement strand
AACTTAGGTGATGGTAAAAATAGACGTGATGCTTATAGAAGTGGACAAGAGAGGATACCAGTAAGAAATGGATAATAAAGCAGAAGTATTACAAGGTGTTGACTATGATGTAATTACTACATCAAATGGAGGTATGACACCTGAGCAAGTAGCAGAGTTAGCTCTTGCAAAAATAATTTATGTAGGTAAAGACGCTAACCCTTTATTGAAAGAACAAGCAGAAGCTTACAAAGATAGCATTAGACAAGTTCTAGTGTTTTATATGAAGCAGGCTATAAAGTCTAATCATACAACCATAGCGAATAAACTGCATAAGGCAGGGCATTCAGAATTAACTAAACTTTTGGAGATATAAAATGGCAATTTCTCAAGCAATGTGTACTTCATTTAAAGTTGAGTTGTTGAATGGTATTCATGCATTTAGTACAACAGTAGCTCGTGGTAATACGAACGCTGACAGTTTTAAATTAGCATTATATACTTCATCAGCTTCTTTAGGTGCTGGTACTACAGCATATACAACTTCTAACGAAGTTTCAGGAACAGGATATACAGCAGCAGGTGCAGCACTTACTGCAGTAGCTCCTACATCTTCTAGTACTACAGCGTTATTAGATTTTAATGATTTAACATTTTCAACAGCTACACTTACAGCTCGTGGTGCGTTAATTTATAACGACACACAAAGTGATAAAGCAGTTGCAGTGTTAGATTTTGGTGGTGATAAAACATCTACAGCGGGGGACTTTACTATTGTATTCCCTACAGCTGATGCCTCTAATGCAATTATACGTATAGCTTAGAAGGAGTGTTGAATGGCACTTGTTGTAAACGACAGAGTCAAAGAGACTACTACAACCACAGGGACAGGGACAGTCACTTTAGGTGGAGCTGTATCTGGATTTGAAACTTTTGCTGCTGGTATAGGAAACAGTAATACTACATATTATTGTATTCAATTAGGAACAGAGTTTGAAGTAGGTCTAGGTACTTTAGCAAGTGATAGTTCAACTCTTGCTCGTACTACAGTTATATCAAGTTCTAACAGTGATAGTGCTGTTAACTTTTCTGCAGGAGCTAAATTTGTATTCTGTACGTTACCTGCTAGTAAAACTCCTATATTAGACGCAAGTGGAGATGTTACACTCTCTGGGACCTTAGCGGCTAGAGAATTAGAATCGTCTAATGGTATAATTGCAAACAATGAAACGGTTAGTGCTAACTATACTTTTCCTACAGGATATAATGCTATGAGTGTAGGGCCAATAACAGTGGCTAGTGGTGTAACCGTAACCGTCCCTAGTGGACAAAGATGGGTAATATTATGACATGTAAAATTAATGCAGATACAAGTGATGGATTAAAGATAGTATCAGACACAAGTGGTGTTGTAGATATACAAGATAATGGTACTACTAGATTAACTGTAGGTGATACTATTGATATCCAAGGAAATGAATTAGTATTAGATGCTGATGCAGACACAAGCATACACGCTTCTACAGACGACCAGATAGATTTTAAAGTAGCTGGTGCTGATGACTTCACCATGACCGCAAATGCTTTTAATGTTTTATCTGGCTCTACTTTAAATGTAAATTCAGGAGCTACGATTGCTAATAGTGGCACAGCTACTGGCTTTGGAATAATTAAACAAATAATACACGCTTCTACTACAACTCAAACAGGTACAACAGCAGCAGCATTTACGGCAACAAATTGTGCTGCACAAATTACTCCAAGTGTTGCGGCAAATAAAATTATTGTTATGGTATCTTCATCAATTTATATTTCAGCAGCAGGACAACAAGCAAGTGCCACAATTTATAGAGATTCTACAAACCTAAGTGCTAGTTCTACCAGAGGGATTGTTCAGTTTTGGGATGGTGGTGATGTATCGCAAGGAGATTGTAGTATAATGCTAACAGACCACCCTAATACAACCAATGCTGTAACTTACGCTTTGTACATTAGAAAATTAAGTGCTGGTGGTAGTCAGGTATTTGCTGGAGTAGATTCAACTACTCAATTTATAACATTATTAGAGGTACAAGTATAATGGTTGGCGTAAATGATATAGGTACAGCAATATTAGCTTTAGATGCAAATGCAGAAATAACAGTTAGAGGTAATACTTTTGATAGTATTGAATGGATTGACAAAAATCCAAACAATATTACTTGGGAACAAATACAAGCTAAACAAGCAGAGTTAACAACTGCATATAATAATGCAGCATATCAACGCAATAGAAAAGCAGAGTACCCATCTATTGCAGACCAGCTTGATAAAATTTACCATGATGGTATTGATGCTTGGAAAGTTGTTATTAAAGCTACTAAAGACAAGTATCCAAAGGAGTAAACGATGGCACTAACATTACATGGCACAGTATCGGATAACACAGCAGTCTTAGATAGAAAAGATGCTAAACCATTAGTTATTAATGGTAATATGGCAGTTGCTCAAAGAGGTACAGTAACAGGTATAACAACTCCTGGCACTTACACTTTAGATAGATTTAGAGCAGATATTAGAGGTGGCTTTGGTGTACAAGTTGCTCAAAGCACAGATGTACCAAGTGGTTATGGTTTTGGAAATTCTTTAAAATTAGATGTTACAACAGCAGACACAAGTCCAGACGCAAATGGATTATTATTGCTTGGTTATCATTTTGAAGGACAAGATGTGCAATTATTAAAGTATGGAACATCATCTGCTGAAACAGTTACTCTAGCATTTTGGGTAAAATCAAATAAGACAGGTACATTTCAAGTTAATTTAAGAATGGGAGAAGATTATCATATTGGACAATTAGTAACAATATCAAGTGGAAGTACATGGGAAAAGAAAGTCATTACTTTTGTAGGTAATACTGCTAATGCTATGGCAAATGATAATAGTGATGAATTACGAATACAGTTTTTCTTTGATGCAGGTTCTGACCATGAGGGAGGTGGAGTGCCTTCTAGTTGGGCGGCAGTAAGTGCAACAAAAGATTATAATGGTTCAATAGATTTAGGTGATAATACAGCAAATGAAGTGTTGATTACAGGCATACAGTTAGAAGTAGGCGAGTTTGATGCTAACAGCATAGCTCCCTTCCAACATGAATCGTTTAGTGATAACTTGGCAAGGTGTAAAAGATATTATCAACAAAGTTATACTCATGGTACTTCGGCAGGTACAGTTACAAATGACGGTGCTTATATGCTTTATTTGGGTGCAACAGGAAATACATTTAGATACAACTTAAATTTTGAAACTGCAATGAGAGCCACTCCTACAAAAGTTTTTTATGTGCCTTCAACAGGTACATCAGGGAAAGCTGGTTATGAGGGTGCTGGAGATGTCAATGCTTTTACTATAAACAACACATTTAATACCAATAAACACGCTTTACTTTATCAAACATCTGTTCCTATTACAGGGCATCCATATTGGCATTGGACAGCTTCAGCGGAGTTATAATTATGATAAATACAGATACAATACAATCAGTTAAAAAAGTAGAATATAATAGTGAGCTTTGTGAATACATTGTTGTTGCTAATAGTATTATTTATAATGTGCCACTAGACACAGAAAACACAGACTACCAAGCAATATTAGAATGGGTAGCAGAAGGTAATACAATAGCGGAGGCAGACTAATGAGCAGTATTAAATTAAAAGGTAGCAGTTCAGGTGACGTAACGATTACCGTACCAGCAGCAGCTGGAACTAATACAGTAACCATTCCTGCCGCTACAGGTAACTTACCGTTATCTAATTTAGACCATGTAACTAATAGACCTACTGATAAACCTTTTATACATAATGGTGATATGGCTATTGCACAACGTACTACATCCACTTCAAGTGTCACAGGTAATCACTATGGAGCAGACCGTTTTACTACACAGTTTGCTACTTTTGGAACTTGGACAGTGTCACAAGCTAGTGATGCTCCTGCAGGTACTGGGCTAGTAAAATCTTTTAAATTAGATTGCACTACGGCAGACACAAGTTTAGGTGCTGGAGATTTTGGTTTAGTTAGAACAAGTTTTGAAGGATTTCAAACAGAACCTTTTAAAAAAGGTTCATCAGATGCTTATACACTAACTGTAGCTTTTTGGGTTAAGTCAGCTAAAACAGGTAATTATGTTTTAGAATTATTTGATACTGATAATTCAAGACAAATATCAAAAATTTATACTATTAGTAGTGCTGATACTTGGGAAAAGAAAATATTAAATTTTGCTGCGGATACTTCTGCAAGTGACCCTTTTAATTATGATAATGCTGAAAGTTTTGTAATGAATTGGTGGCTAGGTGCAGGTAGCACTTACTCAGGCGGTACTTTAAATACATCTGCTTGGGCTGATAATACCAATGCTAACAGAGCAGCAGGGGTATTAAACTTAGCAGACTCAACAGATAACGATTGGTATTTAACTGGAGTGCAACTAGAGTTTGGAACTTTTGATTCAACTACTTTACCACCATTTCAATTTGAGTCTTACGGTGATAATTTAAAAAGATGTCAAAGGTATTGTCAAAAATATTTACAGCCATCACTAGTAGGAGTAGCAAATGCAACGCAAACAGTTGCAAGAGCAAGTATGACATTACAGACACCTATGAGAACAGGCCCTACAGCTTCTCAAACTGGAGGTAATTTTGTTTGGTTTAATACTAATAGTCATCAACCACAAAGTTCTGCTTTTGCAGCAACATATACTGATGAAAATACTTTTGAATGTGATGTAACTATGACGGCAACAGGTAATACCGTGCCAAGTATTTGTAAAGTTTACCAAAGTGGTAATGGTTATTTATTGTTAACAGCAGACTTAATGGCAGGATAATTAAATTATGGAAAAGGGAATAGTAACAGCAGCACAATATCAAACAGGGTTTGTTGGTAGTGATAATGTAAGTATTAAAGCCACTATAAATGGTAAAACTGTATATGTCCCACTTAATACAGACAACACAGACTATCAAGTTATACTTGCTTGGGTAGCAGCAGGTAACACCATAGCAGAGGCGGATTGATGGAACGTTTATTTTTTATAATTATAATAGTAATAGTTTTTACACATGCTGCAACTATTCATGCGGCTGATTCAAATATCTATTATAAAGACCAACCGCCAGCATCAGCTATCTCACCTTCAATTTCTATTGGTGGTGCTATGGATGTTTGTGTAGTAGTTAGAAGTGGTGCTATTGGTACAGGACTATTTAATGCATCAGCTGGTATACACGTAGTTGACAAAAATTGTGAAAGAATCAAACTTAGCAGAAGTCTTGCTCAACTTGGACTTAAGGTGTCAGCTACGGCTATCTTATGTCAAGACAATAGAGTTTTTACAGCCATGCTGGCTGCAGGAAGCCCGTGTCCTATAGACGGATTAGTGGGTAAAGAAGCGAAAGCTAAATACATAGAACTAGGAATAATAGATGAACAAAATAATATTGTGGGCAATCCTAATGTCTTGCATGTCAATATTGGCAAGCCACGCAGAGACGACTACTTCGGACAACCTACTAGATAACAATACATTTGACGAGAACACTAATGGATGGACCTTATCTGATTCTAATGTTAAGCGGGACGCTAATTCTTATAGTGATGCAGGTAACAGCCCTACTATAAGATTTAATGGCCAAAACTCTACTATTACTCAATCTGTAGATACTTCTGCGTTAGAAACTAATAAAGAAATCACAGGTGTTACTGTTAAGTATCATGGTTATGGCTGCGGTAATACACCCAACGGTTGGTGTACTGCTGGTGGTGATGACACGATTGTTACTAATGTTACTTTTAAAAACGAAGCAGGTACTGAAGTTTCTACTAACACAATAGCAGTGCCATACGAAGACGGTTGGACTCATCACACGTTTACCAAATCTATTAATGATACCTTTTTAACAGGTGAGACTGGAATAACATTTAGTTTACAAGGTATTGATACAGGAGACTCTAGTGGTTGGTTAGGTCCTATTACCGATAACTATGAGCTATTAGTAACGTACCAAGATTATATAGCTCCTGTTGTTATTGAACCTGTTGTGGTTGTACCTGTTGTTGAGACTGTTGTTGAGACTGTTGTTGAGACTGTTGTTATTGAACCTACTATGATTGGCACTATAGATTTATCTACTGAAGTTACTTTAGATTTAATACAAGATGTTCAAATAATGCCTGAAATACCAACTATTGAATTAACTCCTGAAATAGGTAATATGGATATCGGTGTTGATATGAACATGGATATGTCTACGGATATGACCATAGAAATGCCTACAGATATAGCAACAAATGCACCTGTAGAAATAGCTAGTATAAATATGCCTATCAGTGTACCTACTGTAGAAATTCAAGTTATAGAGGTTGCCCCTCAAATTGAGGCTACTCAAGAAATTCAAGAAATTAAAGAGTTACCTGAAATGAATATTGAAGAGCCTATTGAATTAGAGTCTGAGATGGTCGAGATAGAAATGCCTGAAGAATTAAAAGAGCCTGATATGCAAGAAGACATGGAGGTTGCAAAAAATGACGAACAAGAGACAGAAGCAGAGAATGAACCAAATGATGACAGCGAGTTATCAGAATCCACAGAAAGTGAACTCGAATCTGAAGTTAGCTCATCAGAAACAGACACAAATATTGAACCCGTTGCAACAACCAAAGACGGAGACAGTAAAGATAAAAAAAGCAATAAAAAAGAAAAGAAAAAAGTAACCAAGAAAAAGACAGTTGATAAGCCAAAAGTTGTTAATAAAAAAATTAAAACTGACAAACCAAAAACTGTGGTAAAAGCTACAAAGCCTAGCAAAAACGCTGGTGCATTAGGTCAAATAGATGTTGTAACCTTAGTTACATTGACCTCAATCCCAGAAACAATTACAATTCAAGAAACAGTGTTATTAACACAGGAGATGGTATATGAGCAAGACATTAGTGCTTTCACCAGCAGTGCTACTTACGATAGTCTTATCAGTAGTTCCAGCAGCAGGTGGGTTCGTATGGTGGATGTCAGACCTAAGCACACGTTTGGTGGCTATGGAAGGTAAAGTAGCTGGTAGTGATACAGGTACATTAAATGATAGATTAACTACAGCTGAAGAACGAGTGCAATTTAATAGTGATAATATTGATGATGTCTGGGAAAGCTTTGAGAAAATGGATACAGAAATGGGAGATATGGAAGATAAACTATCTGCTTGGATGGAAAGAGAGCTATCTAAAGTTTACGATATTATTAATGACAACCCACTAGGAAACTAATATGCCATTTGGTATTACCACCTTTGCTGAAGATTCTTTTTCTGCCTTAGGTAGTACAAGTGTTGACGTATCGGTTACAGGTGTAGTTGGAACAAGTGCTTTAGGGTCAGAGACAGTTGCAGCTGGTGCAGACATATCAGTCACAGGAGTAGCTGCTACAAGTGCTCTAGGTTCAGTTACCACAGTTGCAAAAGCAAACATAGCAGTTACAGGTGTAGTTGGTACAAGTGCTGTAGGGTCAGAGTCAGTCACGGCTGATGCAAACACAGCAGTCACGGGCGTAGCTGGGACAACAGCTTTAGGGTCAGAATCAGTTACAGCTGATGCTGATGTATCCGTCACAGGAGTAGCTGGCACAAGTGCTCTAGGTTCAGTAACTACAGTTGCAGAAGCAAACATAGCAGTTACAGGTGTAGTTGGTACAAGTGCTCTGGGTTCAGAATCAGTAACAGCAGATGCTAATGTATCGGTTACAGGTGTAGCTGGAACAACGGCTTTAGGGTCAGAATCAGTAACCGCAGATGCTGATGTATCAGTCACAGGTGTAGCTGGAACAAGTGCGTTAGGCACTGTTACTTTAGTGACAGCAAACAATATTTCTGTTACAGGTGTAGTTGGCACAAGTGCTGTAGGTTCAGTTACTACAGTTGCAAAAGCTAATGTAGCTGTTACAGGTGTTAGTGGCACTTGTGAAACCAATGTATTTACATTAGTGTGGGGTAATATAGATACTTCACAAACAGCAGGATATTCAAATGTAACTACTTCACAAACAGCTAATTATACAGATGTAGATACTTCACAAACAGCAAACTACGAGGATATAGCAGCATGATAATTGAAGCAAAAAAATTAGATGATGGTACAATACAGTGTAAATATGAAGTAAATTTAGAGTGTGTTCATTGTGGTATGGGAGTGGATGCAGAGGAATATGAATCAGGAACTTGCTCGAATTGTGGTGCCACGTGGAATCAAAAGAAACATACTAAGATTCACGTAACAAGTGTTCCATTAGCAGGCGAATCAGGCTAATAGGAGAAAATAATGGCTAGTACATATACAGATTTAAAAGTAGAATTAATAGGCACAGGTGAACAATCGGGTAGTTGGGGTACAACTACTAATACTAATTTAGGTACAGCTTTGGAAGAAGCTATTGTAGGTACTGTGGATGTACCTTTTTCAAGTGGTACAATAACTCTTACTCTATCAAACTCAAATGCAACACAGTCAGCCCGTCATCTAAGACTTAATCTAACAGGTACATCAGGTGGAGCACAAAACTTAGTTGTTCCAGCGATACAAAAGAATTACTTAGTCAACAACGGCACAGCTGATACTATCACTGTCAAGACTCCTTCTGGTTCAGGAATTGGAGTACCATCAGGTAAAACTATGTGGGTCTATAACAACGGCTCTAATGTGGTTGACGCAGTTACCGCTGTGACATCTTTACAATCAGACGGTGGAGTAACAGTAGATAATATAACTATTGATGGCACAGAGATTGACTTAAGTTCAGGTGATTTAACACTAGATGTAGCAGGAGATATTGTCTTAGATGCTGCTGGTGATGAAGTTATTTTTAAAGATGGTAGTACGAATGTCGGTCATGTAAGCATGGATAGCGACAACCTAACCATAAAATCTTTGGTTAGCGACAAGGATGTCATCTTCCAAGGAAACGATGGTGGTAGTGCAATAACAGCACTAACACTTGATATGAGTGCTGCAGGAGAAGCTCAATTTAATGCAGGTATTACTTCACCTGGGACTGTAACCTCATCAGGAACATTAGCTGTTACTGGAAACTTAACAGTAGATGGTGCTTCTGGGACTGCTGGACAAGTATTAACATCAGCTGGTAGTGGAGCAACCCCTACATGGGGTGATGCGTTTGTTTCTGGAATGATAATGTTATGGTCAGGTTCTACAGGTTCTATTCCTAGTGGTTGGGTATTATGTAACGGGTCTAATTCAACACCTGATTTAAGAAATAGATTTGTAGTTGGAGCAGGTGATACTTATTCAGTGGATGCAACAGGTGGTAGTGCAGATGCTACATTAGTAAGTCACACACATACAGCTACCTCTTCAGTAACAGACCCTGGTCACAATCATTTATCTGCACAAGGTGTAGAGTTCCCAGTATATGGCACAAGAGGGGCAATCAATACTAAAGTAGGCCCTGATGGAGCTAGAGCAGACGGTCAAGCTCATAATGAAACAAAAACCACAGGAGTTAGTGTTAGCACATCTTTATCAACTGCAGGTTCTAGTGCAACTAATGCTAACTTACCACCATACTATGCATTAGCATATATAATGAAAACATAAAGGAGCACATATGATTGGATTAGTTGTTAGTGGTTTAAGTAAAGCGGTTGGAGGATACTTTGAACATAAAAGTAAAGAATCGGTTGCTAAAAGTAATTTAAAAATTGCAGAGATAGATGCTAAAGTAGCAGTGCAAAAGAAAGTAGCAGAAGGTAAAGTTGAGTGGGAAACCGCTATGGCAAAGGCTTCTGACGATTCCTGGAAGGATGAAGCATGGACGCTGACTTTCATTGCCATAATAATTTTTAGCTTTATCCCATACTTTCAACCTCATATTGCCAAAGGCATTGAGTTTTTAGCTACATTCCCTGAGTGGTTACAATGGTCTATAATGGCTAGTATTGGTGCATCATTTGGGCTCAAGTCAATAGGAAAATTTACTAAGTAATGTTTAAACTATCAAAGAAATCATTAGGTAAATTAGATAAAGTAAATCCTGATTTACAGAAGTTAGTTAAGAATGCCATAGGTTTATCAACTATAGACTTTGGTATATCAGAAGGAATGCGTACTAAAGAAAGACAACAGATATTATATGACACAGGTAAAAGTCAAACTATGAACTCAAGGCATCTTACAGGACATGCGATAGATGTGTATGCATGGAAAGATGGTGCAGTATCTTGGGAGTTTGAAGATTATGAAACAATTAATGTTGCTTTTAGTCAAGCAGCAAAACTTACCAATACCCCTTATGTATGGGGGGGTTCGTGGAAATCATTTAAAGATGGACCTCATTTTGAACTAATGCGAGAAAAGTAATATGGCACTAAAAAAGCTTGTATTTCAGCCAGGAATAAACAGAGACAGAAGTAATTACTCTTCTGAAGGCAGTTGGTATTCTTGCGATAAAATAAGGTTTAGACAAGGTTATCCTGAAAAAATAGGTGGGTGGACTCCTATTAACTTTACTGCCTATGCTGGTACAGCTAGTAGTATGATACAGTATGGTACTTCAGATGGTAATGAGTTGATTAGTGTAGCAACTAACGAAAAAAACTATATTATCAAAGGAACTGACCTTAATGATATAACTCCAATAAGAGCTACTTTTACAACTTCTACAAGTTCTTCTACAGATAACTGTTTTAAAACTACAGATGAATCAACTACGGTTGTAGTAACAATTACGGGTCATGGTGCTTCAAACGGTGATTACGTAACCTTTAGTGGTTCTGCTGCAGTTGGTGGAGTAACTGCTGCTAACTTAAATAAAGAATTTAAAATAGCTAATGTTACAAGTAATACATTTGAGATTACTGTAGCTGCTGCCGCTACCTCTACAGTTTCTGCAGGTGGTGGTACAAGTATAGTCGCAGCTTTTCAATTTGGAGTAGGTAATGCAACTACTCAATATGGTTATGGTTGGAGTGCAGGAGCATGGAACAGAAGTACTTGGGGTTCTGCAAGTGAGACTCCTGTAGATTTACCACCTAGAATAACATTTCAAGACCAATTTAATAATGATGTAATATATAATATTCAAGATAGTGATATATTTTTCTTTGAGTATGACGCTAATATTACTAATCGTGCAGTTAAACTTAATACTATAGTAAACTCAAGAGCAGTCCCAGAACAAGTAGGTAAAGTAATGTTTGCAGCAAGTGGACATTTACTAGCTCTTAGTTGTACTTCTTTTGGTCGTAGCACTACCGCAGGACAGTCCATATCTAGTATCACTAGGACTGGTACTACAGCAACAGTAACTACAGGGTCAGGACATGGTTTAAGTGTGTATGATTGGGTTGAATTTGATGGTCAAGCACCATCAGCATATCAAGGTGAGTTTCAAGTAGTGAGTGTACCATCAAGTACTACTTTTACTTATACATTACCCTATGACCCAGGAGGCAGTGCAAGTCCAGCAGGAACTTATGTTAAAGTAGTTTACTCAGGAACTCTCGACCCAATGCTTATTAGATTTGCTAATGTAGATGCTACTACAGGGCCACAACCTACAGAGTGGAAACCTGAGCTTACTAACAGTGCAGGGTTTATACGAGTAAAACAAGGCTCACAAATTATAACTGGATTTAGAACTAGACAAGAGGTTCTTATCTTTACTGATATCGCCCTTTCTACACTACAATTTTTAGGTACAGAAGAAGTATTTGCTATACAAGAAATTAGTGACAGTATAAATATTATTGCTCCTAAAGTAGTGGCAGAGGCAAACAACGTTGTTTACTGGATGGGGGTAGATAAATTCTTCGCCTATGATGGTAGAGTTAATACTCTGCCGTGTACCTTAAAACAATATGTGTTTGAAGATATGAATAAAGAAAACGGCTTTTTAAATTTTGCAGGAGTCAATAGTGAGTTTAACGAAATCATCTGGTTCTATTGTTCAAGTGGTTCTAACAGTATTAATAGATACGTAATATATAACTATGAAGAAAAGATTTGGTATTACGGTAACTTAACTAGAACTGCATGGGCTAATACTGGAACTATAAAGTTCCCACTCGCTACTTTCAATGGCTACGTATATAAACATGAAGATGGTAAAGATAACGTAGTTGCTCCTGGTGATAGCCCAACAGCTATAGAAGCTTTTATTGAATCAGGAGATATGGGTATAGAAGATGGTGATAGTTTTGTATTGACTAAGAGAGTCATACCTGATGTAAACTTCACTAACTCTGATACTGCAACCGCACAAGGTGCAGCATTAACTCCAGAAGTACAAGTAACTGTAGGAGTTAGAAACTTCCCAGGAGCTGCTAATAGCACTTCTGATGTTGTAGGAAATACTTTATCAAGAGACGTAGTGACCACTGCCAGCGTTGACCAATATACCAATCAGATATTTGTTAGAGCTAGAGGTAGACAAATGAACTTTAAGATAGCTAGTGAAGATGTGGGTGTACAATGGCAACTTGGTACTACACGAGTAGACTTTAGACCAGACGGTAGGAGAGGCTAATGGCATCAAACATACCATCAACCAAAGGACCTAACTTAGCTAACCCACCAGCAGAATATGATGCAGGGCAAGAACTACAGTTAGTAAATCAGTTGCGTTTGTATTTTAACCAAATAGACGGTAACAATAATGAAGTAAAAGAGAGTGTAGATGCACTAGCTACATTGAATTGGTTGGGGGACAACTAATGGCATTTCAAAAGATTACACCGATAAGATTAGCCCAAGCAGCAAGCACTACAGCTTTCTTGGCTATCTATACTTGCCCTACTGGGACTCGTACTTATATAAAAGATATAACCGTATGTAATACTACAGGTAGTGCAGTTACTTTATTTTTAAGTTTAGTGCCTGACCAAGGTACTGCAGGAACAACTAATGCTTTATTTAATGCATCTAGTATAGCTGCAAATACTACGTTTCAATGGAAAGGAACACAAATTATGAATGAGTCAGAAACTTTACAGTTTAAAGGTAGTGCAACAGGTTTAACAATTAACATATCAGGGGCAGAAGCCGTTGATTAAGGGCATAAAAAGGTTATAATGACGTTATGAGTTTAGGAAATATATTCAAAACAATCGCACCAATAGCTGCAGGAGCTATGTTTGGACCTGGAGGTTCAGCATTAGCTGCTGGTAGTATGGGTACTTCTGTTGCCGCAGGAGCTTTGACAGGTGCGGGTATTGCTGCATTATCAGGAGATGACCCTTTGATGGGTGCTGTTTCAGGTGGTTTAGGCGGTGCTAGTGGTTCAGGAATAGGAACAGCTTTGAGTGGAACTGCAGCTGTAGCTCCTACAAAAACAGCAATTCCTTCAGGTATGCTTGACGCAAGTTCGCTACCTAAAAAAGCAGTAGGTAGCTCATTTACACCAACAGCTGGTGTAAATAAAGGGGTTAGTATGACCAATATATCAATGCCAAACACAACACCAGACAGCACTTTCTTAAGTAGATTAGGTGGTGGTAGTAAACTTATGGGTGCTGGTAAATTAGGTGCCGCAGGTTTACCTGTAATTGGTGCTGCAGCTATGCCAGACTATAGTCAAACTGAAGACCCTATGGCTAAGTACGACCCTAATCGTAGATTAAATTTAAATATGACCACAGGTATTAAGAATGCATTAGCAAGAGATTCAGGAGTTAGACTTTTTGCACAAGGTGGCTACTTACCTTACGAATTTAGTGATTCAACTACTATGGACCCTGAAAGATTTAGAATGTTTATGATGCAAAGAGAAATGCGTGAGCCAAGCAGAGATGTTGTGTATGATGAGGGTTTACAAGCATTAGAAAACGAAAGAGCTAGAATAATGAGAGACCCTCAAGTTGTTGAAAATGAGAGAGCAAGGGTTATGAGAAGAATTGACCCTAATGTAGGTACAGAAAAAGAGAGTCGTGACTACTTCAATGCTTTGATGGAAAGATTTGAAGCTGAGAGACAGGCAATTAAAAACATGCCAGAAGGTCCAGAAAAAGATGAGATAATGAGAATGAACGATAACTTTGCACCACAAGAATTTTACTATAATCAAGGTGGTTACTTAGAGACAGGTATGGGAGATGGAGTATCTGATGAAATACCAGCTAGTCTTGGAGGTGAGCAAGATGTCATGCTATCAGAAAACGAATTTGTAATTCCTGCAGATGTAGTTAGTGGGCTAGGTAATGGCTCTTCAGATGCAGGTGCAGAACAACTTTATGCTATGATGGATAGAGTTAGAAAAGCCAGAACAGGTACTGAAAAGATGGGTAAGGAAGTAAACGCAGAGAGGTTAATGCCAGCTTGAAGAAAGCAACGATTGTTCCAAAAGAACACATCGCAGACGTTTGGCCAGAGATAGAAGAGTATGTAAAAAACTGTGCCAAATATACATACGGTAGATTTACCGCAGAAGATATACTGAGAGATGTGTTATCAAAAGACCAGCAGTTATGGGTCTCGTTTGATACTGAAACTAAAGTTATTGTAGGGTTTTTGATAACAGAAGTAGTAGAGTATCCTCAAGTAAAGATGTTAGTTATGCATTTTACAGGAGGACAGGACTTTAAAAGTTGGGTGCCAGATGGCCTACCGAAGATACAAAAGTTTGCAAGAGACAACGGATGTATTAAAATAGAGTCACATGGTAGAGCAGGTTGGGAAAAGATGTGGAAGGAATACGGTTATAAGAAACGATTTGTATTCTATGAATTACCAGTGGAGTAGTGGATGTTATTAAAGTTAGTACCAAATAAATTAAAAGTATGGTTGATTAAACAACTATACACAGACCTTGCGTCTAAAGGACGTATGGGTGATACTCGTCTAGCTCATATAAATGATTACGAAGCAGACTTACTAAAATCAGTAGGTGGCTCAGGTACAATTAACCCTGCTACAGGATTATCTGAGTATGGTGGAGGTAGTGGTGGAGGAACTACTAAATCAACCACAACTAACTTACCTGAGTATGCTCAACCTTTCTACGAAGAGTTGATGAAACAATCAGCTCAACAAACTTATACTACAGATGCCCAAGGCAATGTAACTGGTGTGAAAGACTTTACACCATACACAGGTGATAGAATTATAGGCTTTACACCACAACAACAAGCAGTACAACAAGGTGTCATGGGATTACAAACTCCTAGTCAATTTGGCACAGCGACACAAAGATTAGGTGATGTTGGTACAATAGGTACAGCCGCTGCAGCACAAGGTATAACAGGAGCATTAGGTTATACTCCTGGAACTACAGAGACTTTAAGGATGGAAGCCCCTACTAATGTGCCATCATTTACTTATGGTGGTCCTGAAACAAATCCATATACTTCTGCAGTAACTGAAGAAGCTATAAAAGAAGCTAGAAGACAAGGAGATATAGATAAAAACAAGTTTGCTTTAGGTTCAATAGGACGAGGCACATTTGGTGGCGGTCGTGAAGCATTAATGACTGCAGAAGGTGATGCTCGTACTAATGCATTGATAGCTGACTTAAGAGCTAAAGGTAATCAAGCAGCATTTGAAAATGCTCAACAACAGTTTGAAAGAGATAGAGCCGCTAATATAAATGTTGGGGGTCAAAACTTACAAGCTGAAATGCAAAGAAGACAGATGGAGCAAGCAGGTGGTCAGTTTGGTGCTAAGTTACAAGCTGATTTAGGTCTTGGCGGATTAGGCACTACATTACAAAGTGCTCAAGCTACAGGTGCATTAGGTGCACAAGAACAAATGGCTAATCTAGAAAGACTAAAAGCTCAAGCAGCTACTGCAGGTCAACAACAAGCATTGGACCAAGAGATAGCAAACTTAGCGTATCAACAGTTTAAAGAAGAACAAGATTACCAAAAACAATTATTGGAGTATCAATCAAACATACTTCGTGGTACTGCAGGTGCATTAGGTTCAACACAAGTACAATATGCCCCAGCACCTAGTTTAGCTAGTCAGATTGGTGGAATTGGTATTGCAGGCTTAGGATTATATAACCAACTATCATAATTATGAATATTATACAGATACAAGATAGACTAAAAGGATTACCCACAGACGCATTAGTTAATTATGTGGAGCAACCTATGGGTGAAGTCCCTATCTATCTTGCGTTAGGTGAGCTACAAAGACGTAAAGAAATGCGTGAGAGATATCAAGCTGACCAAATGCCACCCCCATCAGTTGCAGAACAACTTGTAGCTGAGAACAAACCACAACCAATGCAAATGGGATTAGGTGCGATGGCTCCTGAAGCAGCACCAGCACCAGCACCAGAAATGGACCCAAGACAACTAGCCGCTAGTGGCATAGCCGCTAACCCTGTGTCGAATGTAGGTAGTCCAGCTATGATGGCTAAAGGTGGAATTGTTGGTGAAGTTACAAATAAAATGGGTAAAAGCAATCCTGTATTTGAAGACGGTTCAATAGGAGCTGCAGTTGGATTTGCTATTCCTCCTGTTACAAGTGCCGTACTTGGTCTTGGTAGTTTACTAGGTCGTGGAATAGTGGGTGCAGGAAGAGGTGTTGGTAATTTAGTAAGTCCTTTGTTTAGACCAGCAGGAACTAGAATAGCTCCAAGTGCTACCACAGGCACAACATTACCAGCAGTTATAACACCAAATGCATTAGCACCAACAGTGCCAACAGCAGCAGGATACCTTAGACAGCCAGGTGCTTTAATTGACCTTGGTGCTTTAGGGGCTTTAGGTTACGGTGTTAGTCAACTTGGTGACGGCCTTGGACCAGAGGACAACAAAGAGGAAGTAGAAAAACCTAAAGGAGAACCTAAAAAAGAACCTACTCAAAAAGGAATGACTCTAGAAGATTATGTTGAGGAATATAATAAAGCTATGGGTGAAAACGAGAGTCTTACCCAAGCTAAAGAAAGACTAGCAGATAGAAGAGATTCTGCAGCTAATATGGCTCTTATAGAAGCAGGTCTTAATATTGCAGCAGGAGAATCTCCTGATGCTTTAACTAATATTGCTAAAGGTGCAACTACAGGAGTCAAAGGATATACTGAAAGTCTTAAAGAAATGGATGCATTAGACTTAGCTATTGGTCAAGCAGAACGTGCTGAACGTCTAGCTGCAGTTAACTTTGGTATGCAAAGTATAGAGGCAAGAAGAGCTGCTCAACAGAAACTAGGTTTAATCCAATATAAAGCACAATTAGAAGCTCAAGTAAAAGGAAGTTTAATTACCCCTGATGTTAGGAGAAAAATTCGTGAAGACTTAATTGCTGATGGAGTGATGGACAGAATAGAGGCTCAATTAAAAGATTCAATGGGAGAAAATCGAGTCGGGACTAAAGAATTTAATGACGCAGCAGCTTTAATGTTAGAAAATGAAATACAGAAAGTTGGTTTAGGCCCTGTAATGACAGGTAGCGGTGAAGATTATTCTGGGTTTACTATAAAAAGATAGCTAAGGAGTTAGTATGGCTGAATATAAAGTTGAAGGCCCTGATGGAAAAATCATCACAATGGAAGGCCCTGATAATGCCACAGATGAACAAATTTTAGGATTTGCTAAACAACAGTATCTTGCAAACCTACCTCCCGATTACTCACTTAGTCAACTTGCAGGAAAAGCTTTTGACCGTGGATTAGAAAGATTTAAGTCAACTTATGGTGATGTACTACCTGCTATGGTAGGGAGTGCTCTTGGATTTGATGAGTATGCCAAACGTCAAATGGAAGAGGCAGCACAATCTGAAAGAAAAATTCAAGAAACCATGCGTCCTCAGTTTGCGTCTTTTCGTGATGTTAACTGGGCAAACCCTATAGATATAAGTAAATTTATAATAGAGACCACAGGTGAACAAATACCTAATTTAGCAGGTGTATTAGTGCCTGGTGGTGTTGGTGCTAAAGTCGGTGAAAAACTAGCAACTAAAAAAGCTATTGAACAGCTTGCTCCTAAGATAACAGATAAAGCAAGTAAAAAACTAGCATCTGAGTTTGCAAAAATACCTAATCCAGCCGTAGCTAGAGGTAGAAATATAGGTCAGATTAGTGGTGTATTTCTTGGTTCTTATGGTCTTAATGCTCCTGAAGTATTTAGAAATATTTATGAACAAACAGGCAGCTTTGAGCCTGGAGCAGCAGCTCTTGCAAGTGTTGTCAGTGCCTCACTAGATAGTATTTTACCTGCCACTCTTTTGAATCAGTTTAGCAGACCTGGCAGAGCTACTATAGTTAGTGAGATATTAGAAAGGTCAGGCATGAATCCTAATCTTGCTCGTAAAGCAGTTGTGCAAATAGCAGGAAGTGGTGTATTAGAAGGTCTTACCGAAGCAGCTCAAGAAGCAGTAAGTATTACTGCAGAGAACTTTGTGCAAGAACACAGCTTTCTATTTGACTCAGAAGACTTTGAACGTATGTTAGAAGGCGGTGTGCGAGGCACAGTTGCTGGTGGTACATTTAGAGGTGTTGGTGTAGCTGCTAATAAACTTAGAGATAAGTATAATAAATTTGTAGAAGGTAAAAAAGACGCTGAAGAGGGAGATACAGGAGATACAGGAGATACAGGAGATGTAACCCCGCCTACTGTAGTCCCAGAAGAACAACAGTTATTACTAGAACAACAAAGGTTATTACCTGATAAAACTATATATGGGCGTGACTTAACTGGACCTAGACAACTAGAGTTAGACTTAGAAGGTGGACCTGTTC
>Ga0208899_1001170_pt1 | contig 18709 bp, 32 predicted proteins | sample VirMetDEL_Nov_24_FD_184518 | JGI IMG/M metagenome (GOLD analysis project Ga0208899, IMG submission 184518) | Aqueous microbial communities from the Delaware River and Bay under freshwater to marine salinity gradient to study organic matter... | ecosystem: Environmental > Aquatic > Marine >... | reverse complement strand
GTTTTAAAGCGAATAAGTTTATTTTTTGTTTATTTTTTAAAACTTTAAACCATAAAAAAATATAGAGCCATACACGGTGACACCCTTTTTAGGGTCAATCTGGGCTAGTTGTCTTTAAAGTGTATGGAAAACCCTCTCAAGCCAAAGGCGAGCGCCGAAAGCGTTGTAGGTTGGCTTACTTTGTTTGTCTCATATTATCAATATGGCTGATGAGCTGTCAGTAACAGCGAAACAAACAAACTGAGGTTATAACATGGTAAAACAAATAAAAGCTATAAAAGCTATATTAGCACAACATCAAGCGGATAAGTTTAAAGACAGTGTTAACAAAGCAACTTTTTTAGCAAATTACGCTAAAGAAAAGGACAGAGTTAAAAAAATTGAGATGCTTAGACAAGCTTCTCAGGAAGGATGGATATAAATATGGATATTGCACAAATTAATTTCCCAATAAATGACAATGACGGCGCTAAACTTATGGCGCCGTTGTTAATTCAAAAAGAGTTATGCGCTGAGTTTGGCGGCTGTACAGCATATGACGGCGCCGGCTCATGGGTCAGTGATGATGGCAAGTTATACGCTGAGCCAGTTAAAATAATACAAACAGCATTTAAAAATAATTCTAAAAATAGATTGTTTTTAAAAAACTTAGTTAAGAAATACGGCAAACTATCCAAACAGGAAGCGGTTTATTTGTCTATTAATAACAAGGCTAATATAATTAATATTAAGTAACACTGATGAGCTGTTATTCAGCGAAACTAGGCGGCGCTTTATTTTGCCGCTTAGTCTGTTACAATAACGTAACACAAACAAACAAACAAAGGATGATTATGTCATTACAAAAACATTACCTAAGAAGTACTAAAAATCTATATAGCTGTGTCTCAAACGGCGTAACAGTTTATTATTCATACGTGACGCCTGTAGCTATTAGAGACCCGTTTAACGTGTTGCATGTTTGCGAGAATATCTGGTCTGTTACTACTGGGCGTCACTTAACATGGATTGACGGCGGCACACCTGAAGCTAAAAAGAAGCGTTTAAGTTATGCTGACTTTCAAAAACTTAAAGACATTTACGGCGTTGAACGTGAATACTGGTTAAACTCAAGTTATATTAGACCAAAGACGGACACCGTGCCGGATATTATAAAGTTTGATGAGATGTTGCCGGACAGTTTACAATTGTTAAAAATATAAACACATGAAAAACTTTTTTTATATGTTATTATTTGGCTTATTGTATGTAGCCGGCTTTGTGTCCATAGGTTTGTATATGTTGCATCTATGGGCAATATCTTAACAAACAAAGAGCGAAACAGGGCGCACACCTCAGGCGCCTTGTTTTACCGTTATGCGGTAACTGATGAGCTCAGACAGTTCAAACAAACAAACAAAGGTTAATTATATGAATATATTTTTTAAAATAATATATAATTACTTACACGCTAAAATGCTCAAAGATGAGCAAGCCTTCCGTAATAAAAGGTTAGCTGTACGTAATAGACTAAACGGCGGTTTTTATACAAAGGCGGGTCACTAATGCCAAATGTAGTAATATCTAATTTTATCAACGATAAATGGGTTGATAGGATATATATGGCGTTTAATAAAACACCGTACCTGTTAAAACCTGACGGCACAATTGAAAACTGTAAGATTAAAAAAGTTAAATCAAATAATAAAAGTTACTTTTTAACCAGTACTGGTAAATGGTTTAATAATTCTGGTCTTAGGATTGACGAGCCGGCGGGTTTAGATGTAAAGGCTGAGCGTAGCAAATTTCAAGATGAATTAAAACAATCTGAATTTGACGCTAAATTTAATAAATTAAAACAAACAATAAGAGGTAACTAAAATGCTCGGTGATGTAATAGAGTGTCAAGAATGTAAAAATAGATTTTTTGACACTCGCACATGGGATGAAATAGAAAAAAAACTTTGTCTATTTTGTAACAATCAAGATAAATATAAAACTATTGTTTTAGGTAAAGAACAACTTAAAAATTGTAATTGCCACGAATGTAAAACAATTTTAAACCAACTAAAAAAGGATAATTATGATTGAACTAATCAAATTAATTCCATTTGAAATTAAAATTATTGTCTTAGCCGGCGTTTTTTTAATAGTATTGGAATTATTTAAAACTAAAAGACTAAACGGCGTTAATAAAAATGCTGACACTATAAATCCGTTTGCTTTAACTACTAGACTAGACGGCAAAACAATCAAACATATGCAAGAGGTTAACAAAAATGACAGATAAAGAACAAATACAACATTTAATAGATAAAAATAATCAATTAGAAGCTGAGTTAATTACGCTTAAAAATAAATCTAAAGGATGGCTTGAGGATTTACAGAATACTAAAGTAATTTTAATGGCTAAAAATGTTGATTTAAAAACACGTAAAGAAATAGCTATTAACTGGGAGCTTAAAAAGAAAATCATATTGTTTTTACAAAAGACACAATCTTTAGAAGCTTATGATGCTCTTACGCCTAATCAAATAGCTATACGAGCGGCTACGTTTATTGAGAAAATATTAGGCTCAAAACAACCGCCTTTATTAGCTATTATTAATGAGCTACAAATGACTACTAGGGAGCCTGACTAAGGTTCCCATAGTAGATATTATAAACATAACCCACAGATAATTAAGGAGTTAGACATATGGCAAGACTGATTGAGAGTATGCCTACTTATAAAGATGAAGTAGAGCATGAAAAAGAGATGAGGAATTTAGGTTCTAATAGGACTAATAAAAGGCTTCAATCTCATATAGAACGAGAAGAAGAAAGTGTTACTAGCTACGGGAAAGTAATGGTAGCAAACACTATAAGACCTTTAGCAAAAGCTATTGCTGAATGGGTAGAGGAACAATCACAAAAAACAATAGGTAAACCATCTATTGCCTTCCTGAAAATGTGTGAAGTAGAACCTGAAATATTAGCTTTAATTACTGGTAAACACATAATCAATACAATTACACAATACAAACCATTAACCGCAACGTGCATATCATTGGGCGGTAAAGTTGAAACTGAGATTAGTCTTAGAAATTTTAAATTTTTAAATCCTGATTTGTACCAAACAGTTAAACAAGATTTAGATAAAAGAAGTTTTAACTACACTTACAAAAGAAGAAAACTAAGAGAAAGTGCTAAGCGTGATGAGGTGATGAAGTGGGAAGAATGGAGCACACCTGTTAAATTACATGTAGGACTTAGATTAGTTGAGCTTATGATTTATGCTACAGGTTTAATTGAAATAAGCACAGAGACTGTAAAACATAAAAAAGCAAAGATAATTAAACAGACTGATAAAACTAGAGAATGGATTAAAAGTAGAAACAGTTTTAATGAGTTACTTAATCCTGAATACTTACCGACAGTTATGCCGCCAAAGTTATGGAGTACAGTTGTAGGTGGTGGCTATTGGACTAAAGAGTTACCTGAGCTTGAACTTGTTAAACAAAAAAACAAGAAATACAAAAAAGAGTTAGAAAACTATGACATGCCTGAAGTGTATGATGCTGTTAATACTATGCAGGCTACACCGTTTAAGATTAACACATTTATTTTACGTGTTATGCAGGAAGCGTGGGACAAAGGGTTAGCTGTTGGTGGTATGCCGCCTAACACTAATTATGATATTCCAAACAAACCACATGACATTGAAACTAATGTTGAAAGTAGAAGAGACTGGAAAAGAAAAGCTGTAATGGCTCACACAGAAAATGCTAGAATGTTTTCTAAACGTTTACTGTATGCTAAAATTATATGGCTTGCACAAAAGTTTAAAGATTATGCAACGTTATATTTTCCATTGCAATTAGACTTTAGAGGCAGAGCTTATTGTGTGCCGGCGTTTTTAAACTATCAGTCTATTGGTGGTGCCAAAGCTTTATTGTCTTTTGCACAAGGTAAAGCAATCACAAAAGAAAACAAAGGTGATTACTGGTTAGCTGTGCATGGTGCCAACATGTACGGTCAAGATAAAATATCTTTTAGTGACCGTGTTAAATGGACTGAGGATAATGAAGCTTGGATTATTAAATGTGCTGAAGACCCAATGTCAAATAGACAATGGGAAGATGCATCTAATCCATTTCAATTTTTATCTTTTTGTGATGAATGGAAAAGATTTAAAGAACAAGGATATGGATTTGTCTCTCATATTCCTGTAAACGTAGACGGTTCTTGTAATGGTCTACAGATTTATTCTTTAATGTTAAGAGACAGTAAAGCAGGTAAGTTAGTTAATTGTTTACCTAGTGATACACCACAAGACATTTACCAATTAGTTGCTAATGCAGTTATTGAGAAATTAAAAAAAGATGCAGAAGAAAATAAACCTTTTGCTCAGTTGTGGTTAGACTATGGAGTTAAACGTTCAACTACTAAAAGAAGTATTATGACTATCTGTTATGGTTCAACTAGATATTCATGTACAGACTTTGTAATTGAAGACTTAACTAAACGTAAAGACAAAGGTGAAAACCATCCATTTCAAGATGAGATATTCAAACCGGCTAGTTATCTAGCGGCTGTCATATGGGACAGTATTGGTGATAATTTGAAGTCTGCAAGAATTGGTATGGATTACTTACAAACCATTGCTAGGATAGTTGCTAAAGAACAACTTCCAGTGCACTGGGTAACACCTGTTGGCTTTCCTGTTTATCAGTCATATCCTGAGATGAAGTCTAAAAGAGTTAAAGCTATGTTGATGGGTGAAGTTATCAAACCTAGAATTAACACAGAGACTGACTTGACGGACAAGTTGAGAATGGGCAATGGAGTGGCTCCCAATGTTGTTCACTCAGTAGACAGTGCCGCTATGATGAAAACTGTTAACACTGCATACAAGAATGGTATTACTAATTTTTGTAACGTGCATGATAGTTTTGGCACAACAGCCGGTGATGTTGAAACACTTAATAAATCTATTAGAGAAGCTTTTATTGAGATGTTTACTAAGAATGACATACTAGAAGATTTTAGGAATGACGTTCTTAGACAATTACCACCAGAGCTACACGACAAATTACCTGAAGCTCCCGCCAAAGGTGATTTGGATATTCAACAATTGCGGGACAGTGAGTTCTTTTTTGCATAGCATTAAAGTACCCATAGTAGAATGGAGAAACACATATGAAAAATAATTATGTTAAGATTGTAAGTCCTGAAGGCGTGTCACAGTATGCATGGTTAACAAAACCTGATACTAAGTTTGACAAAGATGGACATTACAAAGTAAATCTTGTAGTGCCTACTGACAAGGCTTCTTCATTGATTAAACAGATTGATGAAGAAATTAAAAAGAGTGTTGAGATTGCCAAAGAAAAAAATAAAGGCAAAGCTGTTAAACAAGCTAACGCTCCGTATGAAGAAGAGGTAGATGAAAACGGTAAACCTACTGGAAACACTATCTTTAAGTTTAAAAGAAAAGCACAAATAATTTCTGCTGATGGAAAAGTTATTCCATTTAAAGTAGCTTTATTTGATAGCTCTGGTAAACCTTTAGTTGATGCTAACGTTTGGTCTGGTAGTGAGATGAAAGTTAGCGCTGAGTTAGTTCACTGGTTCACTGCAATGGCAGGCGCAGGCGTAAGTCTGAGATTAAGAGCAGTGCAAATAACTAAATTAGTTGAAGGTGGTGCCGGCAATGCTGAAGGCTACGGCTTTGACAAAGTTGAAGGTGGCTACGAAGCTCCAGAAAGTGTAAACACAAATGTGGTACAAGAAGAAAGCGCAGAAGCTGACTTCTAAACAAGTTGGTTTACGTTATGGTTTTAGGTCAGGCTTAGAAGAAGCAATTGCTTCTGAGCTTGATACTAAAAACATTCAATATAAGTTTGAAGAAACAAAACTTAACTATGTTAAACCACAAAAGGTGCACACATACACACCTGACTTTTATCTAGTTCAGTCTGACATTTACATTGAGACTAAAGGTTACTTTACTTCTCAAGACCGTCAGAAAATGCGTCTTATAAAAGAACAGCATCCTGAGCTAGATATTAGATTTATATTTAGTAATTCAAAAACAAGAATAAGTAAAAAATCAAAAACAACATATGGCATGTGGTGTGATAAATACGGTTTTAAGTATGCAGACAAACATGTCCCGAAAGAATGGTTATGAACAATTTAAGAAAAGAAACTAAATACATTGTTGTCCATTCAACAAATACAAATCCTACACAAAATTTAGATGTTAAAGATTTAGACAAGCAACATAGAAAAGAGGGTTTATTCTCTTGCGCTTTTCATAAAGTTATTAAAAGAGACGGGTCTGTACAAGACGGTCGCGACATAATGATAGCCGGCGCACATATTGAAACAGATGTTGTCTTGTCTAATAAAAATTCTATTGGCATTTGTCTAGTTGGTGGACAGAATGTTGATGGACAACCTGATTGTAATTTTACTTTCAAACAATATGAGAGTTTAGTTAAACTCATAGATGTTTTAAAAGCCGATTACAAAGAGGTTGAAGTTGTTGGTCATAGAGATGTGACTAACTCCTCATGTCCGCAGTTTGATGTAAAAGAATTGCTGACATAGTTTGTTTGTTGCCTACTGGGTAGAAATACTCAGTAGGTTAAACCCAAAATATTAAGGCAAAAAATTTTATGGAAAATACTGAAAGTACGTTTTTATATCATTCACATTGTGATGAGTGCGGTTCTAGTGACGCTAATTCTGTCTATGATGATGGACACACTTATTGCTTTTCATGTAACACATTAAAAAAAGGAGTAGAAGACTTGAACAAACAAACAAACACACAAGAACCAAGTAAAGATTTTATTTCAGGTAATGTATCTGCATTATCAAAAAGAAATATTGACTTTAACACAGCACAAAAATTTAATTATCAAACCGGTGCATGGTTTGGTAGACCATGTCAGATTGCAAACTACTATGACAAAGATAAACAATTAGTAGCACAAAAATTAAGATACCCTGATAAAACATTTCAGTGGTTAGGTGACGCAAAAAAAGCAGGCTTGTTTGGACAACACCTGTGGCGTGACGGTGGTAAAATGTGTATCATAACTGAAGGTGAGATAGACGCTTTATCAGTATCAAGAATAAATCAAAATAAATTTCCCGTAGTAAGTATTAAGACAGGCGCACAAGGTGCCAAAAAAGATATACAAAAAGAATTAGAATGGCTTGAAAGATTTGAGACAGTAGTTCTTTTGTTTGACCAAGATGAACACGGACAGAAAGCGGCGTTAGAATGTGCTAAATTATTTTCACCTAACAAAGCTAAGATTTGTACAATACCATTAAAGGATGCAAACGAAATGTTATTAGCTAATAAAGCTAAAGAGTTAACAGATTGTATCTGGTCAAGTAAACCTTACAGACCTGATGGAATAGTATTGGGTTCAGATTTATGGAATGAAATACAAAAAGAAGATAATCATGTTACAGTTCCATATCCATTTGATTGTTTAAATATAAAAACACATGGACTACGTAAAGGTGAGCTAGTTACTATCACTGCCGGAAGTGGTGTAGGTAAATCTAGTTTTTGTAGACATGTAGCATTAAACTTATTAAAAAATAATTACACTGTAGGTTACATTGCATTAGAAGAAAGTATTAAACGTAGTGCACTTGGTATCATGGGTGTTGAATTAAAAAAACCATTACATTTAACAAGAGAGGGTATTAGTGAAGAAGACTTATTTAAAACGTTTAACAATACTGTGGGCAGTGGCAACTTTTATCTTTACAATCATTTTGGTTCAACAGTTGCAGATAACCTGCTCTCTAAAATAAGATATTTAGCTAAAGCATGTAATGTAGATTATGTAATTCTTGACCATTTACACATGGCTTTGTCTGCATTAGGTGATGCTAATACAAATGATGAACGTAAACTTATAGATTATTTTGTTTCTAAGTTAAGAACATTGGTAGAAGAAACTGGTATTGGTTTAATATTAGTATCTCATTTATCAAGAACAAAAGATGGTAACAAAGGTTATGAAGACGGCGTTCAGGTATCAATGAATAGTCTTAGAGGAAGTCAATCCATAGCTCAATTGAGCGACATGGTATTAGCTTTGTCCAGAGATTTACAATCAGAAAATAATATTGCACAAGTAAATGTATTGAAAAATAGATTTAGTGGTGAGACTGGTAAAGCATGTAGTCTTAGATATGATTTAGAAACTGGTTGTTTATCAGAAGTACAAGCGGAGACTGTTGATGACTTCTAATTTAACAATTAAAAAAAGAAAATCAAAAGCAGAAAATGAAACTGTCTCTTGGACATTCTACGTTTTATCAGCAGTTAAAAAAGCTAAAGATAGTCCAACACCTGTAGTTATAGATGTGGCTAAAGAAAGTTCTGCTACATTAATACAAGATGCTCTTATGGCATTGGCTATGAATGGTGAAGACGCGGCATGGAACGTAGATATAAAACTACACAAACACGTACATTAATATGAAACTACCTACAATAAATAAAAAAGTATTAGACGCTAAATTTGTTTTATGTCATTGGGTTGATATAAACTCTGATGCTTCTTGGACTACTTTAGAAAAAGCTAGACAAAGTAAACCAACTATTTGTGTTAGTACAGGTTGGTTAATTAAAGAAGATAAAGATGTGCACATTCTTTGTGGTGATATTAACTTTGAAGATGATGGCACCTTAGCTGACGTGGGTAACGTAACAACAATTCCAAGTGTAAATATAATTAAAAAGAAAGTTATTAAAATATGAAATATATTTTTGATATAGAAACAGATGGTCTTTTTGATGTGTGTACTAAAATACATTGTCTTGTTTTAAAAGATGTAGATAACAATAAGATATTATCTTTGTCAGTTGACGAAGCATTAGATAAATTATCTAAAGCTGATGTTATTATTGGACACAATATTATTAAGTTTGATATTCCAGTTATTAAAAAATTATATCCCAACTTTAAAACTGAGGCAAAAATTTTTGATACACTTGTAGCAACAAGATTGTTGTTTCCAGATGTAAAAGAAAAAGATTTTCAACGTAAAGATTTTCCTAGAGATTGTATTGGAAGACACAGTTTAAAAGCATGGGGTAATAGAATAGGAAACTATAAAGCTGAGTTTGATACTGATTGGAAAACATTTACACCTGAGATGTTAGAGTATTGTAAACAAGATGTGGAAGTAACTTACAATCTTTACAAGATGATTGAAGAAAAAACATATTCACAACAGGCTATGGATTTAGAACATAATGTTGCACAGTTAATTTATAATCAAGAAGTGTATGGTTTTACATTTGATACTGAAAAAGCAAGAAGTCTTTACTCAGCATTAAATGGTAGAAGACATATGTTAGAAAGTGAATTGCAAGATTTATTTCCACCCGAAACAGAAAGAATACCTTTTATTCCTAAGGTTAATAATAAATCTAAAGGTTACATTAAAGGTAAAGTATTTTATAAAGAAAAAACTACTGTCTTTAATCCATCTAGCAGACAACACATTGCTAGTAGATTAATAAATAAATATAATTGGAAACCTAGTATTTACACTGATGATGGTACACCTAAATTAGATGAAACTATTTTAGAAAGTTTACCATATCCTGAAGCTGAAATATTATGTGAGCATTTTTTATTAGATAAAAGAATTGGTCAGTTAGCTACTGGCGCTCAAGCTTGGTTAAAGCATGAGAAGAATAATAAAATACATGGTACTTGCAATACTAATTCAACAGTAACTGCAAGAGCAACTCATTCTTATCCTAACATGGCACAGATACCTAGTGTATCAGTACCTTATGGTAAAGAATGTAGAGCATTATTTACGGTTCCAACTGGTAAAAAACTTGTAGGCATTGATGTCTCAGGTTTAGAAGTGAGAATGTTGGCTCACTATATGGCTAGGTATGATAATGGTAAATACGCTAAGGTTGTTTTAGATGGCGACATACACTCTGAAACACAAACGTTAGCCGGCTTAGATAGCCGAGACCTAGCCAAAAGATTTTACTACTGTTTTTTATATGGTGGTGGAGTAACAAAGATAGCTTCAGTAACTGGTAAGACTGTTCCTCAAGCATCTAAAATTAAGAAAAGGTTCTTAAATAATTTACCTGCATTAAGTAAATTAATTGAGGATGTACAACAAGCGGCTGAACGTGGTTACTTAACAGGTCTTGATAAAAGAAAAGTTAAAGTACGTTCTTCTCATGCCGCACTAAATACTTTATTACAAAGTTCCGGCGCATTGGTTTGTAAACAATGGTTGGTAGAGTTTGACAAAGTAATAAAACAAATACCACATGCACAACAAGTTGTCTGGGTGCATGATGAAATACAAGTTGAGTGTCTTGAAAAAGATGCAGAGCAAGTTGGGCAACTGGCAGTAAAAGCAATCAAAGACACTGGTGAGTATTTTAATTTAAGACTACCGCTAACTGGTGAATATAAAATAGGAGACAACTGGAGTGAAACACACTAATAAAACATGGACTAAAGAATATGATTTAAAAGGTAATTTTAAATATTGTTTAGATAAAGGAAAAGAAGGTGAAAATTATATTAGAAGAATATTAAATGGTGAATATAAAATAGAAGCTAAAACTGATTTTTTATGTAAAGACACAGGTAATGTTTTTATAGAATTTAAAAGCAGGGGAAAAGAAAGTGGAATAAAAGTTACTACTGCTGACTTTTGGAGTTTTGTTTTACCTAGTAATGAAGATGATTTTCCAATTATAATATTTATACACTTAACTAAATTAAAAAAATTAATTGAAACTAAAAAATATAAAGTTGTAAATGGTGGGGATGCTATGACTTCAAAAGGTTATTTAATTCCAAAAGAAGATTTAATTCAATTAAACAATTAGGAGAAATATGATTAGAAAAAAAGTATTATTGATTGATGGTGATATTTTGTTATACAAAATTGCCATGAACAATGAAGTAGAAACACATTGGGGTGATGGATTATGGACATTACATTCTGATGCAAACATTTGTAAAGCAGATGTAGATTTAGTTATAGATGATTTAGGTGCTAGTTTAGAAGCTGATGATTATGTTGTTGCATTAACTGACAGCAAAAACTTTAGAAAAGATGTGTTGCCTACATACAAAGATAATAGAAAAGATAAAAGAAAACCATTAGCATTAAAAGAGTTAAGAGAATATGTTATTAAAAAACATAAAGGAGTTGTCTGGGATAATTTGGAAGCTGATGATGTTATGGGTATTATGGCAACAGAGCCTACAGAAGAAGAAAGAATAGTAGTTACAATTGACAAAGACTTAAAAACTGTACCATGTAATTTGTCTTCTGATGGTTTAAATGTTGAACGTATTCCAGAAAGATTAGCTGATTACTGGTTTATGATACAAACATTAACTGGTGATAAAGTTGATGGTTATGATGGTGTAGAAGGAATAGGTATTAAGACTGCTGAAAAACTTATCAAGAAGTATACTAACGTTCCCCTTTTAGACCTATGGAAAATTGTCAAAAAAATATATGTTGACAAAGGATATACTGAAGCTGAAGCATTACAACAAGCAAGAGTTGCACGTATACTTAGACACGGTGAATACAATAAGAAAACAGGGAAGGTAAAACTATGGACAATATAAAAAAACCTTTACATTATAACAAAGGTGCTATTGAACCTATAGATTATATAGTAGCAAACAATCTTACGTACTGCGAAGGTAATGTAGTTAAGTATATAACTAGGTGGCGTTTCAAAGGACATGGAATAGAAGATTTAAAAAAAGCTAAACAATACATAGACTTTATTATTGATAAAGAAGCACAACCTAAAGTCATGGAAACTAAAGATGCTTGAACATAAACATATTATAATTAGAGCAACTGTTAAAAAACCACCTGTGCAAGTAGATGTAATAAAACAATGGGTAAGAAATTTAGTTGAAAAATTAAACATGAAACCATTGGGTGATACAGTTGCTGTCTATGTAGACAAAGAAGGCAACAGAGGTTTGACTTGTTTACAAGCTATTGAAACATCACACATAGCATTTCATTCTTGGGATGAAGACAAACCTGCTGTTGTTCAATTAGATGTATACACTTGCAGTCATTTAAATAAACAAACAGTATTTGATGCATTGGAAAAGTTTGAACCAATAGAAATTAATTACTTAACATTAGATAGAGAGAAATATTTAAATATAATACACATATGATAGATTACGAAAGAGATAATTTACTTACTGATTTTGGTAAGACCACATTAAAAGATAGATATTTATTACCAGAAGAAACTTCACCGCAAGAAGGATTTATGCGAGCGGCTAAAGCTTTTTCAGACAATGATGAAATGGCACAACGTATATATGATTATGCATCTAAACTTTGGTTTATGTATTCTACACCTGTTTTGTCTAATGCAGGTAGTAAAAGAGGCATGCCTATTTCATGCTTCTTAAATTATGTTGGTGATAGTAGAGAAGGATTAACAGGACATTACACAGAGAACGCTTGGCTTGCTTCTGTGGGTGGTGGTATTGGTGGTTACTGGGGACATGTAAGAAGTGATGGAACACAAACTTCTGGTGGCTCACAGTCTTCAGGTTCAATACCTTTTTTACACGTAGTTGACAGTGAGATACTTGCGTTCTCACAAGGTAAAACAAGACGTGGAAGTTATGCGGCGTACATGGATATATCACATCCAGAGATAATAGAATTTTTAGAAATGAGAAAACCTAGTGGTGGTGACATACATAGAAAATGTCTTAACCTTCATCATGGTGTAAATATTTCTGATGAGTTTATGCAGTTAATAGATAACTGTATTAAAGAACCTACGTATGATGACAGTTGGAATTTAATTGACCCACATACAAAAGCAGTAGTACGTACTGTATCAGCTAGAGATTTGTGGTTAAAAATATTAGAGACAAGAGTTGCCACTGGTGAGCCGTATGTTTCATTTATTGATACAGTTAATGAAGCATTGCCTGAAACACAAAAGAAATTAGGATTAAAAGTAAATCATTCTAATTTATGTACAGAGATAACACTTGCTACTGATGAAAACAGAACAGCAGTTTGTTGTCTTTCTTCTGTTAATTTAGAAAAGTATGATGAATGGAAAAACAATAGTTTATTTATACCTGATTTAATTAGGTTCTTAGATAATGTATTACAATACTTTATTGATAAAGCACCTGATGAATTGTTTAGAGCTAAGTTTAGTGCAAACAATGAACGTAGTATTGGTTTAGGTGCTATGGGTTTCCATGCTTATTTACAATCAAGAGGAATACCTTTTGAAGGTGCACTTGCTAAATCATTAAACATGAAAATATTTAAAACAATTAAAGAGCAAGCTGTAGAAGAAAGTAAAAGACTAGCAGTTAAAAGAGGTGAAGCTCCAGACATGGAAAACACAGGTATGCGTAATGCACACTTGTTAGCTATTGCACCCAATGCTTCTAGTTCTATTATCTGTGGAACTACATCACCATCAATAGAACCATACAGAGCAAACGCGTATGTACAAAAAACTATGTCTGGTTCATTCTTGGTTAAGAATAAATATCTTGAAAAATTATTAGAGAAAAAAGGTATTAACAATGAAAAAACATGGACTTCTATTTTAGCTAATAAAGGTTCTGTTTTACATTTAAATGAATTATCTGATAATGAAAAAGATATATTTAAAACAGCAATAGAAATTAATCAGCAATGGATTATTGAACATGCGGCAGACAGACAAAAACATATTTGTCAAGGACAATCAGTTAATGTGTTTGTGCCTGCTGATGTTAACATTAAAGAATTACATGACATACACATGTTAGCATGGAAGAAGAAGTTAAAAACTTTGTATTACTGTCGTTCAGAAGCAATTAAACGTGCTGAGTTAGTATCAAAAAAAATAGAAAGAACAATCATACCAGAAGCTGATTGTCTAGCTTGTGAGGGATAATGAAAAAAATAAAACAATTCATTAAAAATTGGGGTTGGACTAACATAATCTTAGCTAGTTTGTTAGGTGGATATATGAGTTATGTATTTATACTGGCGTTAGCTAATACAATATGCGATTGCATATAAAGGAATACAAAATGACAGATAGCAGTTTGTTTGATGGCATAAATTATAAACCTCTTAAAAAGAAGAATAAACGTAAGGGGGTTTCATGTCATCATTCTAATAAAAAACAATCAGTGCTATGGACAGTTTATCATACTGTCCTAGCATTGGAATTATTAATCTTAATTATAATAGAAGGAGTAGAATTATTTTATGGGTTTCAATAGTTATAAAATAAGAGATGGAAAACATATTCCATCTAAAAAGTTTAAAGAAAACTGGAATGATATTTTTGGTAAAGATAAAACCAAAGAAGAATTACCAAAAGAAGAAGAAGATTATATCAAGGAGTTAGAAAAAAAGATATGAGTTTATTTGACAAACGAACACACTATAAACCATTTGATTATGGTTGGGCTTTTGAAGCTTATGACATGCAACAAAAAATGCATTGGCTACCAAGTGAAGTCCCGTTACATGAGGATGTAAGAGATTGGAATGAAAGATTAACACCAGAAGAAAAAAATTTAATAGGACAAATATTAAAATTCTTTACTCAAGGTGATGTAGATATAGCACAAGCTTATCTTGATAAATACATTCCTAAATTTAAAGCTCCAGAAGTAAGAATGATGTTGTCTGCTATAGCGACAAGTGAAGCTAACCATGCACATAGTTATTCATTATTAAATGATACTATTGGTTTACCTGATAAAGAATACAAAGCATTTCAAGAATATAAAGAAATGGCTGATAAACATGAATACTTGTTTACATCTAAAGGTAAAGGATTAGATGGCATGGCTAGAGAGATAGCTTGCTTCTCAGCTTTTGGTGAAGGCTTACAATTGTTTGCTTCATTTGTAATGTTATTAAACTTTCAAAGATATGGTAGAATGAAAGGTATGTGCCAAATAGTTACTTGGTCTATCAGAGATGAAACACATCATGTTGAAAGTATGATTAAATTATTCCATGAGTTAATAAAAGAAAACCCGAATATTTGGACAGAAAAATTTAAAGCAAGTATCTATCAAACATGTAGAGACATGGTAGACTTAGAAGATAAGTTTATTGATTTAGCTTTTTCTATGGGTGGTATAAGAGGATTAAAAGCAGAAGAAGTTAAACAATATATCAGATACATTGCTGATAGAAGACTGTTACAGTTGTCTTTAAAACCTAATTATGGTGTAAAAGATAACCCTTTAGGTTGGTTAGACTGGGTTCTTAATGGTGTAGAACACGCTAATTTCTTTGAGAATAGAGCAACAGAGTACAACAAAGGTACAATAACAGGAAACTTGTGGGACTAAAGTGCCCTTTTTAGAAGAAAACAATATGATTGACCAAGATGATTTAGTGTTACCACAAACAGTAGATGAATTAGTTAAGCTTTTAAATGAAGTTTATCCTGAAAAATCACCGTCTGTTAATGATAAACCTAATCAAATTTATTTCAACGCAGGTCAACGTGATGTTGTTAAGTTTATTAATACGTTAAAAGAGAGGACAGAGAAATAATTATGTGTATGTCAGCCCCTAAGGTACCTGAAGTAAAACCGGCACCGCCGCCATTACCACCACAGGCACCTATTGAAGAAGATAAAGCACCTATGGTAGAAACTGCTGTAGATGTTGATAAAGAAGCAACTACTAAAAAGAAGAAAAAAGTAGGTACTTCTGCATTACAAACTTCTTCAGGTTTAAATATACCTACGGTTTCAGGTTTAAACATAACTTAATATTATGCATTATAATAATATGTTACAACAAAGCGCTAAAGAGCGCTACGAAACTTTAAAACAACACAGAGAACATTTCTTAGATAGAGCTCAAGAATGTAGTGAGCTTACAATTCCATCATTAGTACCGCCTGATGGATTTCATTCCTCAACAGATTTATACAATCCATTTCAATCAGTTGGAGCAAGAGGAGTTAATAATTTAGCTTCTAAACTTTTATTATTATTGCTTCCACCTAATTCCCCATTTTTTAGATTATCAATAGCAGGACAAGCTAAAAAAGATTTAGACGAACAAAAAGAAATTAAGTCTGAAGTAGAAAAATCTTTAGCAACTATTGAAAGAGAAGTCTCAAGTAAAATAGAACAACTTGCTTTAAGAGTTAGTGTGTTTGAAGCATTAAAACATTTAATTGTTGCAGGTAACGTATTAACTTATTTACCTAAAAAAGGAAACATGAGAGTATTTCCTTTAACAAATTTTGTTTGTAAAAGAGATGCTTCAGGAAATATTATTGAAATAGTTATTAAAGAAACTATTCATCCTACATATTTAGATGACAATACATTAGAAAGAATTTCAGAATTTGAAGATTATAAACCAGATGAAGAATGTGATTTATATACTCACATTTATAAAATGGATGAGAAACAATTTTATACTTGTCAAGAAGTAAAAGGTGTTAAAATAGAAACTTCAATTGGTACATACCCTATTGATAGTTTACCTTATCAAGCTTTAAGAATGGTTAGAGTTGATAATGAAGATTATGGTAGAGGATATGTTGAAGAGTTTTTAGGTGATTTAAAATCATTAGAAGGTTTGTCTCAAGCGCTTGTTGAAAGTGCAGCAGCATCTTCTAAAGTAGTATTTATGGTTAGACCTAACTCTGTTACTAGAAAAAAAGATTTAGCACAAACTAGAAATGGTGACATTATTACTGGTAGTTCAGATGATGTTGCTGTGTTGCAAGCACAAAAACAATATGACTTACAAGTAGTTGAAAGAAGTATTAGTAAATTAGAAGAAAGAATGTCTTATGCATTTTTATTAAATACTGCAATACAAAGAGATGCTGAAAGAGTTACAGCTCAAGAAATTAGATACATGGCACAGCAATTAGAAACTGCTATGGGTGGTATATATTCATTACTATCTCAAGAATTTCAATTACCTTTGGTGACCATATTAATGAAAAGAATGTCTCAAGCAAATGAGATACCTTCTTTACCTAAAAACTCTGTTAAGCCTACAATTATTACAGGTGTAGAAGCTTTAGGTAGAGGTAATGACTTACAAAAATTAAGAGAATTTGTTGCTGAAGTTGCTAACTTAGCACAAGTAAATCCTCAAATTGTTCAAACATTGAATACACAGGATTTAATAAAACGTATTGCTACTGGATTAGGTATTGATACGGAAGGACTTATCAAGTCTGAAGAAGAATTAATGGCAGAACAAGAAGAGATGGCTGACCAAATGCAAAATCAACAGATAATGCAAATGGCAGAAAAAGCTGTTACACCTGCTGTTAATGGCATGATGAAACAACAAGAACAAGGATAATTAGATGGTAGATAAAGTAGAAGTACAAGCAGAAGAAACTGGTATTGAAAAACCAGAAGAACAAGTAAACGAGACACAGTCAACACAAAGTAAACCTGAAGGCTTACCTGAAAAATTTAATTCAGTTGAAGATTTAGCTAAGTCATACGCAGAGTTAGAAAAGAAACTTGGTGGACAATCTCAAGAAACAAAAGAAGAAGTAGACCCTGTTGCTAAAGCACAGCCTAAAACAGAAACTAAAACTGATAACAATAAATTAGATATTGCTGAAAAAGCTGTATCTGATGCAGGTTTAGATATGTCTTCTTTACAACAAGAGTATTCTGAAAAAGGTGAATTAGATGCTAAGTCTTATGAAGCTTTAGAAAAAGTAGGAATTACTAAACAGTATGTAGACAACTACATTGCAGGTCAAGAAGCAATTGCTAATCAACAAGCTACTGAAATTAAACAGACTGTTGGTGGTGAAGAAACATATCAAGAGATGGTTGATTGGGCTTCTAAAAATATGACTGAAGGTGAGAAACAAGCATATAACAAAGCTGTAAACAGTGGAGACATGGACACAGTTAAGTTAGCTGTTAATGCACTTAAAGGTCAATATGAAAGAGCTAATGGTGTTGAACCTAATCTAGTAGAAGGTAAAGCACAGCCTAGTCAAGAACAAGGCTTCCAGTCATGGGCACAAGTTACAGAAGCTATGGCTGACCCACGATATGCAAAAGATATGGCATATCAAAATGAAGTAAAAAATAAATTAGCTAACAGCAACTTATAGGAGTTATATGATGTACGGAAAAAAAGCTAAAGGTAAAAAAATGTTAAAAGGTGGACAGAAAAAACTACCTATGGCATTAAAGAAAAAAATAATGAAGGCTAAGAAAAAGAAATAGTCATGGCTAAAAGAGGTTTATACGCAAACATTCATGCTAAACGTAAAAGAATTAAAGCGGGTAGTAAAGAGAAAATGCGTAAAGTTGGTAGCAAAGGTGCACCAACAGCTAAACAATTTAAAAGAGCGGCTAAGACAGCTAAGAAAAAGTAATGCCGGCTAAAAAATATCAGTCACCTTCTGGTGGTTTAAACGCCGCCGGAAGGAGATATTTCAAAAGAAAAACTGGTGCAAATTTAAAAGCTCCAGTTACAGGAAAAGTAAAACGTGGTTCTAAAGCGGCTAAACGTAGAGCTAGTTTCTGCGCACGTATGTCTGGAGTAAAAGGTGCTATGAAAAAACCTAATGGACAACCTACAAGAAAAGCTTTAGCATTACGTAAATGGAAGTGTAGATAGTTGTGCACCCTTTTTAGGGGGCAACTCGCCAACA
>Ga0208899_1001168_pt1 | contig 18718 bp, 27 predicted proteins | sample VirMetDEL_Nov_24_FD_184518 | JGI IMG/M metagenome (GOLD analysis project Ga0208899, IMG submission 184518) | Aqueous microbial communities from the Delaware River and Bay under freshwater to marine salinity gradient to study organic matter... | ecosystem: Environmental > Aquatic > Marine >... | reverse complement strand
CTAAATGTGGTTTTAAATTATACATATAGATTTGTCCTGGTGAAACAAAATAAAGATCATCTTTAAAATGAGTTGAACTATTACGTTCATTACCTTTTTGATCATACCATCTTCTAAATACATTATGATGAATATATAATTCATCTCCTATATTTATTTTAGTAGTATAAGCTGCAGGAGTTGAAACTACTACAGCTTTTTTACTAATAAATCTATGGTTTTCAATGCTAGTATTGATAATAAGATTATTACCATCAACTCTTCGTATATTGTCATACCTATCATCATATGGTTTAACAATAAAGCTATATAAGCTTTTCATTAATACTTAAGATCGTACTCTACAGATATTGACATATTAGCATTAAACTTTTTCCAAGGCAATATTTCATTGTTTTTAGTTATATAAATATTATATGACTGATCCTTGTCTTCAAAAAGAATATCACTAATAGTATGTCCACCATATACTTCCTGACCAGTTGAGTAATGCATCGCATCATTCTTATAGTCAGAACCTATACTAATCTTCCTTATTACCTTCGACATCTTCTTTTATCTCAGTGTAAGTACCATCTTCAACATTGATATTAATAGCGCCGTATTCTTTTTCTAATACAGATTTATATTCTTCAATATCTTTGTTAGCTCCAGCTATTTCATGAAGTAGTCCATGTTTTTGGCTTTCTAATAAACCAATATTATGAACTAATTCATTAAGCTTTGTTTGCTGATCTTGAATTGTTTTTAATTCTTCTTCTTTGATTTTCATTTGATTAAATTTAATTGTTGTTGGTTTTGTTATTCTCCTGGTCCTGGTTCAGCAGGTGTCCATTCTGGAGTAGCTAGTAGAACTAGTATTTCCTCGTGAGTGTAAGTCCCAACAGGCGTCAACGAACCGTTTGTAATAAAGCTAGGCTCTACCTGGAAAGACAAAACACCTTGCGTATTAGCCACATTTCTTCTCATTGTTTGAGCAGAAGATTGGTTTACTTGACTGAACAAAACAGTGTTTGTATCAGATAAGTTAATTACTACATAAGTTGTTGCCATTGTTTAATTGTTATTTGTTAATTACTTGTTATTTATATATTTACTTGTTTTAATTCTTTTTTACGGAGTGTTAAGACCTGAAACTGTTATTGTAGCATTACCATTTCCACCTGACACCGTGAGAACATCTCCTATTAGGTAATTATTACCGCCACTATTTATAGTTATCGCAGTTATAGCTCCTCCAGAAACAGTAGTTATATTAATTGTACAATTTGTACCACTACCACCCGTTGTTGCAATATTAGTTCCAGTAGAATACCCAGTTCCGCCAGTTGTTATTGTAGCATCACTAACTCCAGAAACTCTTGACACAACACTCATCCCACTTGATATTGCATTAGCTGTACTATATGGTGCGTCACCTACTAAAGCTCCAACTGCCATTCCAGTTGATGTTCCATTAGCTGTTGTGCCTACGCCGTTTGTTAAAGCTGTTTCAGGTAAATTCCCTGAAGTTCCGTTATTAGACGCTATTTCATCAGCAAAAGTCCATCCACCTACATAAGAACTATTTTCACCTAACTGCCACCACGCTACAGGAGCTGTACCTGAAAAGTTGTTTAAGTCACTAGGCAAACCTTGATTGTAAATTTCTCTTACCTGCGAGACTGTTAAAGCGTAATTCCAAATAGATAAATTCGAAAGAGAACCGTTTAAAAACTGAGCAGTGCCATTTCTTGAACCTAAATAAACATTTGAAGCATTTTGTAAATTAGCATTACCACTTGAATAAGTTACAGTTGTGTCTACCATTTCTACGCCGTTAAGGTACATTTTTATAACCGCTGTTGTACCTGAACTACTACCTGCGTAAGAAAACGCAATATTGATCCACTTGTTTGTCCTTAAGTTAGAAGGAATTACAAAATTAGTGCCTTGATTTAGCCCTCCATTATTATCGTAATAATTTCCGGATGAATTTTTTATATCAAGTCCAATATTATTAGCTGTATAATTTGCAAACCAAATATTGTCAGATAATATCATTTGATAGCCTGGGTTTGATGTAAAATTAACCCAAGTGCTAACACTAAAAACATCTTGAACTTGACCAAATAAACTGCCTACTGTTGCACTATCTGTCCCATCAAAACTCATAGCATATTTACTATAAGGTGCAACTGTTTGTAAGTCACTTTGTACTAAATTGGCTTGTGTCATTCCTGAGCTTTCGCCATCTCCAATAACAGTTGGTCTTCCAATTATAGTATCAGATAAAATAGCTCCATTATTAATTCCTGTATTAGAGCCAAAACTGTCTGTAATAGTTGCCGCGTCAAGTTTCCACCAGGAAACTAAATTATTATTGTCTGAACTTGGAGGAGCAGGAAGTGATGTTATAGGTTTTTGAGTAGTTGAATTCCAACCTTCAGCATTACTTTTTCTTGTATTCCAAAATAATATTTGACCTATTTCACCTACAAATCCATTTGTCCCATCGCTATATGAACCTATAAAAAGATTGCTTGAATCGTAAGTTTGACCAGACCTACCATCGTAGCCAAGATAACCACCGTTTAGTGAGCCTCTTACGTTGCCTCCATCGTAAGAAAATACTATATAATTCCATTTACCATTAAGAGCATTTGTAGCTGTTCTTGCCGCTAATGATTGATTAGAACCTACATAAATTCCTATATCATTTCCAGAAGATTTTATATTCCAACCATTTGGAGAATTATTAAATAAATAAGTTCCGTTTTGTCCAAAACCCTTTACCCAAAATCCAATTGTCCAAGCAGAAGTTTGTATAGAAGAATCATTTGGTATTTGAATATTATTAGAACCATTAAAGCTATAAGTTTTTTCATAACCAGCATTATTGTAAACTTCCCACTCTGTACTTGAACTATTATAAATCTCAGTTGCGTCGAGTTTATACCAAGCTTTTAGATTAGAGTTTTGAGGTATATTAGCTAAAGTTCGTATTGGTGAGCTGTAGTTATAAAGAGTTTCCACTTCTGGTCCTGATAAAGCCGTGTTAAATATTTGAACATTTGACATTTTGCCATTTGTTACATCTGAAGCTGTCATTTTACCAATTTTAACAGTATCAGTAGAGTTTACCATTCCATCATAAGGAGTTACACTTCCAGCATCTGTGTCATCTATTTTTGTTGCATTTATGTATAATTTAAAACCAGAATTTGATTCACTACCATCGTAAGTTCCTACAATATGGATCCATTGGTTTTCATAAGATGTCATAGCTGTAGAATATCCTCTACCTATATAACCACCTGTTGATGAATCATTAGTTCTAAATCTTAATATATCACTACCAGTTGTGTATAAATACCATTCTGTGTTAGTTCCATATTTAGTTATTATTCTAAAACTTGTAGCATCATCCATATTAACCCAAGCAGATAATGTAAATGGTAAATCTTGACCTGAACCATCTGTGAAACTAAAGTCATCACTATCACCTAAATCTATGTAATTAGCATTAAAATCAAAAACATAATCTCCAATAGCATTGTTTTCTATCAGCCATTTATCGTTATTGTTAGCTGGAGTTTGAAAAGCTCCGGCTGATCCTCCTAAAGGATAATAAGCGACAGGAGGACTTGGTAGGGCCATTGGATTTGATACGGATGTTCCACCGCCCCAAAGAGTTGTTACTTGGCTTGCAGAAAGAGCGTAATCAAAGATTGATACATTAGCTATTTGACCATTAAAATCTTTTAAAGCTCCAGCTCCTGTGCCCGGGTCCCTACCTATATTAAAAGAGGCGGTGCTTGTTAAAGATTGATTAGCAAGTGATACAGAGTTGATTAAACTGTTGTCAACATAAACAGCGAGAATAGCATTGTCGTAAGTTATAACAACGTGTGACCACTGGTTAAGAGTAAACGTACCAGTAGGAATACTAAGAATATTACCTTCAAGGTAAACGTAACTTGTACCTGTTAGAGAAGGTCCGTGTAGGGCGAAAGCTATACCTTTATTTGAATTATTAACATCTCTATTTCCAAAAACAATACCTTGATTACCACCAAAAGGTGACACAGGTTTTATCCATACGGAAAAACTAAAATTACTTAAGCCATTTATTTCGGTAATAATTCCTAAGTCTATATACGTATCACTACTTGCATCAAAATCTAAACTATAATTAGAACTTTTACTCTGATTAGCATTTCTTGGCATTCGCCAGCCTGGACTTAAAAATTTTGTACTCATATTTTTATTTTATTAATCTCCCATTCTGTACCAAGCTACCGGAGTAGGCAAGTTTGGATTATTAGCTATATCTGCTGTTTGGTTAGTTCCTTCTGATGTTGGCTTGTATAAATCAAATTTAATTTGATCAGCACTTAAAGCTGTATTGAATATTGCTACTTCGTCAATAGAACCATTAAAATACCCACCATTGTATGCTCCAAATCTACCAATAGCAACACTTCCATTATCAAAATTTTGAGCTACATTAGTTGCACTTCCATCTGCATTACCATTTAAATATAAATTATAACTCCAATTTCCACTTGTACCAGTTCTTGTCATTACTATATGATACCAAGTGTTAGAAGATAAAATAGTGCTTCCCTGTAAACCAACTGTTTGATCGTCATATAAAATACCATATTGTCCATTGGCTTCTCTATTCATTTCAATACAATAACCACCAGCAGAAGCGCTTGAATTTAAATTACAAATAACAACTTGCGTAGTAGTTAAATTAGAAGTTTTTATCCACGCTGATATAGACATATCTGCATTTAAAGCAAGTCCAGTTCCTTGAGTATATGTTCCTAAATCTATATAATCATCTACCCCATCAAATGTCATCGAATAAGTATTATTTATTTGATTTCCAATATATCCAGGTACATAAGGTACTTTATCATCTGGAATCATATTATAACTCTGAGAGTTAGCAGTTGATAAAGCAGCATCTCCTACACGATCTACAATATCTAAATCTGTTCCTACACCATTTGCGTAAGTTCCAGGTGCATCAGCTGATAGCATTGAAGTAACAGTACCAGATCCAGTTCCATTAGGCGCTCCAGTAATTGAATTAGGTACAGTAATTGCATTATTATCAAAATAAGCATTTTCACCAAGTCTCCACCAATTAGTAGGTGATAAAGAACTTATATTGTTAGGTTTGCCATTATTGTATATCTGTAATACTTGAGCATCTGTTAAAGCTACCGTTTCCCATATAGCAGCTTCATCTAAATGACCTAACATTGGTATTGTTATACCGCTAGGATTTAAAGACCCAAGAATAGTTTGTGTAGTATTTGCTGTTGTTAAAGGAGAAGTTACACCAGTTGTTGTATTTTCTAAAACCCCATTAAAATATATTTTAGCTGTTCCAGAATCGTAAGTAGCTAATATGTGAAACCATTCTCCAAAAACTATATTAGATGTAGTTTGAGTACTGGTGTTATTTTCTATTTTAAACCACACTTTAGTATTTGGATAAGTTCCTTCTGTAAATATTGAAAAACCTTCTGACGTAAGACCACCTGTCGGCTGTTGAGCTATTAAACATTTATTAACACTAGATCCTGCACCTTCAACATTACCCCATATACTAACTGAAAACTTTGTTGTTCCAGCTGGTAAAACATAAGGTATAGATATTCTATCAGAAGCAGTATTATTAAAATATAAACTATAGTTACTATAAGGTGAATCAAATTGTAAATCACTTTGTTGTAAAGCTGTACTTGGTAAAGTTGTACTTACTCCATTTACTGGTTGAGGAGTTACAACATCTGAAGTTACTTGTGCAGCTCCGTTGTTAGTTCCATTATTTCCATTACCTGAGCTATCTTGTATTCCAGTAGTTAAATTATCTAACTTCCACCAGCCAACTGGAGAGCCAAATATTGTATTTTGAGGTGTTCCTGAGTTATATAAAGTAGCTATATTAGAGCTACTTAATTCTGTATTGTATACCGCTATATTTGAAAGCTCACCATTAAAAGGAACACTAGAGTCATTAGCAATATTACCTATCCAAGCATTAGCATTAGATGGTGTAGTTGTACCTGTGTGAGTTGAAGTGCCTTGCTGCTCGCCATTAATATAAGCAGTCATTAACCCTGTTGAATTATTGTAAGTTACCGCAACATGACTCCAAGATTCAGAAAGTAAAAGGTCACTACCGGAAAAAGCGTGTCCATTTACACTACCATATGCCATTCTAATTGCACCACCTCTAATACCTAGCCAAAACCTAGAACCATTTCCTCCTAATGACCCAAAAATTCTCTGTTTATTAGGTGACGTAGCATTATCTGGTTTTACCCAAGCACTTACAGTAAAGTCATTATTAGCCCCTACAGATGTAAGAGCATTAAAAGTGGTTTCTACTCTAGTTGTGCTACTAGATATAAAATCTAAAGCAGTTGTATAATTAGGTGTTTTAATAGTAAGTGCACTTGGTATTTTCCAAGATGGGACAACGGCTACTGAGGTATTAACTTGTGTTATACCAGTTCCAGATATAGAAGCGTTTGCTCCACCTGATCCTAAATCATTTAAACCTGTAGTAGTATTATCTAATTTATAATAATTTCTTGGAGAAAAACTTATATTATTTTCTGGAGTACCAAAATTAAACAAAGTTGAGGCTTGAGAAGCTGTTAAAGCTGAATCCCAAACTGCAAAATTAGACATTATTTCGTTTTGAGCATAGCTATAGTAAGCCCCGCCAGTAGGATAGCCGTATCTATTCCAACCACCTATAGTTATGTAGCCAGTGCCAATATTAGTTGTTACACTTCCAGAATAAAACTCGCTTCCGTCAATATAAACTTTTAATGTAGATCCATCGTATGAAGCTACCATATGGAATAAATCTGCCACTGCAAAAGGGGTGCTACCCATTGAAATATCACCTGCCGCTGTTCCAGTAAATCTTAGTTGGCCACTTTCATTGTATATTCCAGCTCCATTACTACTAGATCCTGCACTCCAAAACCATTTTTTCTGATTACTTGGCTCTCTTCTTGACCAAAAACTAACCGACCAAGCAGATGTAGAAGGTAAAGTAGTAGGAGCATATATAACTCCATTATTTGTTCCAATTGGATTATCGAAGTCTAAAGCCGTTGTATAATTAGGTGCACTAGGCGTATAAACAGAATCTGCATTTAATTTCCACCAGTTTTGTGGAGTAACTGTATAAGATGTTTGAGGAGAGCCGTTATTGTATATTTTAGCTATTTGAGCAGAGTCTGTAATTGCTGTATTCCATATAGCTACGTTAGATAGTTGACCATCAAACAACCTATTATCAGCTTCACTCCATCCCCCTATTTTAAAACCATCTGTTGTTGCATATGAACTAGGTTGGCTTGGTAGTGTTATATTGCTTCCATCAATGTAAAGTGCTAAAGTAGAACCTGTATAAGTAATAATCACATTATGCCATTTACTATCGTTGGTAGCTGGAACCGTTATTGGTGAAATATCATTTCCTCCTCTGCCAAATATTGCTGCTGTGGTTAAGCTATCTTGCCTATTTATACAATATGCAAATTGACTATTAGAATTAGTATCGTTTATACCTCCAAGAGAAAAAGGTATCATAGCAGAACTACTAATACCTATATTGTACCAAAAAGAAACTGTTCTAGCAGTATTACCAGTTATACCACTAGTATTGGAAGTTATAGCATCTCCAGGTGAAGTACTATCAAAATCTATTACATAATCTTGCAATACACCATTTGGAAATTGCCATTCATTTCCTGTAGCCGAAAGATACCCTGTATTCTGCGCTTGCTCACCTAATGGATAATAAGCTATAGGATTTAAATTTGAAGCTATTAAGTTAGATGGTCTTATATTAGATCCTGTACTATCATATAGTGCAGCTATTTCAGTAGTATTTAAAGCCCTGTTGAATATAGCTACTTCGTCTATTTGGCCATCAAAATATCTTGAATTATTTACATTTTGCCCTAAAGATCCAATATAACTATTGTAACTAAAATTAACTTGGTTTGTTCCAGCTGAACCTGTTGTAGTGCCAACTGAATTACCATCAAAGTACATTTGCAAACTAAAACTACCACTTGAATAAGTCATTATACCAACAACGTGGTGCCAGTTGGAATCAAAACTTGGACAACTATCGTTATTATATTGGTAACGTATCTTTAATCTAGCATTAGTTCCGCAAGAAAAAGTAATGGTGTTACTGGAATCATATAAAGATAAATGACCTTGACCGTAACCGCCTGTAGGACTATCATTACCGAATATAGCGTGAACACCACAGCTACTTTTCTTAAACCAGGCTGAAATACTTAAATCTGCATTATAAGCCCCTGTGATACCTGCAACTCCTAATCCACAATCAATATAATTACTTCCATCAAACTCCATAGAATACAAACTATTGACACCAGTGTCATTAGCTGTATTAGCTGAGGTATTTAACTCGTTAGGTAATAAAAAACTTGGACTTTTATACTTTGCTGACATATTCTATAATTTAACTATCTCCCATTCTGTTCCAATATACTGGAGCTGGTATTGTTGTATTTGCATCTAATAAATTCGCTGATTTAGGCTGACCAGCAACTGTAGTCGTAGCTTCGTATATACCTTTAATATCGCAAGAGCTTAAATTTGAATTAAATATTGCTACTTCATCTAATTTACCTTCAAAAAATCTACCTGATAAGTGGGTGTTATAACCTATAGTAAGATCATTACCATTAGAACTTAAAGACATAGCTCCTGAAGGTTGAGTAGATCCTGCAAAAAATGATCCGTCTTTGTATACTTTAAAATTTGTACCATTGTAAGTCACGCCTACGTGGATCCAGGTATTATTCGTGGTAAAAAAGTTAGCAACATTTACTTGGTTTACTTGTGCTTGTGCAATTCTTAATTCTTGCCCGTATTGGAATATTAACCAACCTCTACTAGCGGTTGTGTCACAAGTAACTAAACCTTGGACTTGAGTTCCAGTATTTAAAACGGCATTATTTACCCAAAAACTAAAGCTATAGTTTGTTAAATTAAATATTGAATCATGTGGTGCTGTTATGTATTGATCTGTTCCGTTAAATGACATAGCATGATCATTATCTATACTAGCTATTGCAGTTGCAGCAGCTGAAGCTGTTATTGCTTGAGAAGCTGTAGCTGTACAACCATTACCGTCTGTTACTGTAACTGTATAAGTTCCAGTTGTAGTAACTGAAATAGCTTGAGATATAGCACCTGTGCTCCATAAGTATGTATATGGTCCACTTCCACCAGTTGGATTAGCAGTTAAAGTAGCTGTATCACCTGTGCATATTACAGCTCCAGGTACAGTTGCTATTGTAATTGAAGGTGAATCAAATTCTTCTAAGTCTATACCATCAGACAATGCAGACGTACATCCATTAGCGTCTGTTACGGTAGCTTTATACTCTCCAGCTGTAGATGCTGTATATTGGTAACCAGTAGCACCACTTATTACTGTTCCATCTTTATACCAAGCAAAAGTTCCACTAGAAGGACTTGCCGTTATAACTATGTTGCTTCCAGCACAAAAGCCTTCAGCTCCGCCTGGTGTAGATATAGATATTGTTGGTAAAGTATTTACAGTAAATGTAAAGTTGCTAGAAGTATCAGTGCAAGGTGTGCTTAAAGAGTTATCAGTTATAGTTACCTTATAAACAAAACTACCCGCAACATTGAATGCTGGGGTATAAGTATTGCTAGATCCATTTTGAACTGAAACATTGTCTTTAAACCATTCGTAGTTAGAATAACCAGAAACAGCTGTTAAGTCAGCTGGTGACGGAGCAGATCCAATACAAGTAGCAGAATCACCAGTTATAGTAGTATTAATAATCGCTCCTATATTTATAGGAAAGTTAGCAGATCCAACGCCGGCTACGGTATAGGTAATTGTATAATTTCCAGGATCAGAAGCTCCTACATTAAAAAGGCCACTACCAGGAACTACAGCAAGGCCTACATTGTCAGAGGAAGAAAAAACACCTCCAGAAGGTGTAGCTACAGTGGGTAAATGAGTTGTACCACCGGCTTTGCAATAATTTTGAGTAGTGTATTGAAGATTTACTTCTTCTCCGGATCCAGTTTGTCCGGGTAAAGCACTTCTATCAGGTAATGGTATACCTATACTTATTATTGACATCTATTAATATAGAGCTAATATTGCATCGTCGTTTAAAGTACCGTCTTTAGCAGTAGCAGCAGTTACAGCAGTAACTAACACAGGTAAGAAAGAGCCAGCTTTTAAACCTTTGAAAGTAACTGAATTACCACTTTCCATAGTAACAGTTATTAAAGTCATATCTTCACCTATGTATAAGCAAACACCTCTTTGATCACTATTAGCTATAGTGCTAGTATTTAAAGTTCCACCACCTGTTACTAAGCTTACGGCATCATGAGCAAAAACCCTTACTTGAGCTGCTTGAATTCCTTGTACGCCTTTTCCCATTTTATTTATTTTTATTTATTGTAATTTTTTCAGCACCTCTAGATCCAAAGTATGCTACATATACTGTAATCAGTAAAGTTTTTAATAATTCAACCCATGCTGTGTCTACATCAAACAAAGTATGGAATGAATCGATTATTATTAATATCGTTGAAGCTAGTGTTAAATATATAAGAGTAAGTGGTCTAGTGTTTTTACTTAGCCATGAATCAGACTTCATATCTGAATCCCAACGTTTAGATACGTTTTCCATTTCTATAAGATCTTGTTCAATAAGCTTCATTGCTTGTTCCTTATCAACAGCTTTAATCTTAGTATCACTTGTTATAAGATTTTTTACAACGCCTAACGTGCCTTGATCAGGTAACACATCCCCTATTTTGTTAAGAAGAGCAGGAGCTTTACTAGCTAAAAAAGCGCCTACTTTAGTTTCTCTTAGTTTTTTCTTTTGAGCCATTAATTTTCTTTAATTTTCTTATCTTTACCAACATAACCTACAACGTTCCCACCTCTTGTTACCGTATTTCCTTTTATAGTAACCATTTTACCTTTATACTTTGTTTGTTCACCTTTGTCAGTATCATGAAGTATTGTAGCTTCTAACTTATCTTCACCTTTCATTTTAATACCTGACTTCTTGTATTTTTTAGAACATCCATATTTAGCGAGTGGACTTTCACTCATCATAGGAGCCGCTTCTTTACCATACATCATGTAGGCTGATTTAGCTTTTAAACCTGATTTTTCAGCTTTTGAAGCATGAACTGCTTTTCTTTGTGCATCACTTTTATAACCCATAACTTTATTTTTTGTAAGCTTCAGCTTCCCACCAATTAATAGGAGAACCATCTACTTGTTTACTTCTTTTTTTAACTTTCCATTTACCTTTACCACTTTTTCTGTGATAAATGTTATTGTCATCATAAGCAAGTCTACCGTCTTTTATTTGTTTAACGTGGACCATCTCATGATCTATAATTTCCTTTAATTGTTTAGGACTTCTTACTTTTTCATTAATGGTAATAGTACAATTCATATTAGTCCTACCTAATACACCATCTTCTTCCTTTACAAAATATATAGGAGTATTGTCTATATTATAAGGTGACTTAAGTTTAAAACTCATTACTTCTTAAAAGCTAATAAAAATTCTCTAATAGCAATACCTACAGCAATACCTGAGTATAAAGGCATTTTTTCAAATATAAGTACGCAAGCTACAGCTAAAGCCATACCTATTTTAAATAATGGATTATTTACAATTACTTTTATTTTATTCATTTTCTTTATTTTTATAAGGAAACATTTCATTAAGTTTTTCTTTACGCTTACCGCAGCCACAACCACCTGGTATTTTATCAGCTATAGCTTTTATACCTGTTGCAGTAGTTATTTTTTCAATAGTATCACCTAAACCTTTTGACTCCATTACCATTTTACTTTATCTGCCCAGTAAGCAGCTGACATTTTACCTTTAGCAATGTTTTTAGCGTGCCTAGCTTTAAAACTTTTACGTCTAGCCTTTTGCTTAGCTGACTCATTTTTCTTTGGCTTACCAGCTGTAGAAACACCTTGCTGTCCAAATCTAATAATTTTTTCTTTACCAGCGGAACAAGCTTTAACTACATGTGATTTAGTTTTATGCTTAGGAGTTCTTCTAGGTTTATTACATTTTAAAGTTTTCTTATCTACGGCCATTACTTTCTCTTTTTCTTTTTAGTAGGAGCTCCACAAGGTTCACCTGTTTTGATATTAATCCAGTTTTCTTTTTCAAACCAATCGCGAAGTGTAGCACCTTTTTTCCTTGCTCCTTTAACATTGGTCTTGCTAGATCTTTTATACTTACCAGCTCTACCTGCAGATTCCTTAGCTCTTATAATTCTAGCTTTTTCTTTTTTACTTAAACTAGCAGCTTTTTTAGCTGGTAAACAAACTTTTTTAGTACCTCCACCTTTTTGTGCCATCACTTACAATTATGCATATTAATAAACCAGCTAGCTAGCTGTACATCTCTTTTAGTTTTATTTCTTCTACCTTTTAAACTTTTTACTTTGCTACAAGTAACATCTCCTCCATACAGTTTATTTATCCTAGCTTTTAAAGTACCGCGATATGCTCCACCTCTTTTTTTCACTTTTTCTTTTTCTTTTTACCCATTTTACTTGGTCCACCAGCTTTAGTACACCTAACGCCCCAACCACTAGCATAAGCACTTGGCCATACTTTAAATTTTCTTTTCGCTGCTGTTTTGCAAGGTCCTGATATTTTACCCATTATCTACGTTTTTTCTTGTCAACTTCAACCTCTTTAACTATCACAGTTGTTTTAGGTTTTCTATTTTGTAATTCTACAAGCTTAGCGTTAAGCTCATCTAACATAGCATCAGCTTCAGTACCATCCTGTATCATTGCTGATGTTATTTTAATTTCCTCTTTTAATATATCATTGGTTTCTTCAAGAACTTCTACTCTTTCTTTCAACTGCATAATCATATCTTCATTCCACTCTTCCTTTAGCTCATATTCTAAACGAGTTACTTCTACTGGTGGTAATGTTTTAGCTTCTTCAATATCTGCTTGTAAAGTATAATACATACCTACGAAAGATGCAGTGATTGATATTATAGCTATAACAGTTTTTAAGTCAAGTTGTACGGATGTGTTTTCAGATATTTTTGTACTCATTAGTCGCGTCAAATGATGGGCATGCTTTATTAGCAAACTCATTATGTGAATATATAGTAGCGTCTGGATGCATCGCTTTTAGTGTTTTAAGCACGTGTATCAGACTTTCTTTTTGTCTCTCTGTTCTAGTGTCCTTAGGTGTCTTACCATCTGTCTCTACGCCTCCGCAATAACAAACCCCTATCGAATTACGATTGTGATTCTTGCAATGAGCGCCTGATCTATCTATATCTCTTCCTTTCCATATTTTACCATTAATATCAATATAAAAATGGTAACCAATATCAGACCAGCCACGACCTTCAACGTGCCACTTCTTTATAGTATCTACAGATATATCTTGCCCTTCTCTAGTAGCAGAGCAATGGATAATAATTTCGTTTATATTCCTCATTTTTTCTTTTTATGTAATAACATCCATTTGTGAACAGTGTATCCTATAGTCAAAGATAATAGCAATATTTCTAACGCTGGCTCTATCCAGTTTAAACTAGCTAAAGCAAACGATGACGCGTTTAGCAAGTATAACTTAAAATCTTCAGCACCCATTATTTCTGAGCGTTGAGAACAGCATTACCTTTATATGGTAGCATATTATCAATACCTGGTATATTCTTTTTAGCATGGCATGCACACATACTATCACATCCACAAGATTTTAATACTCCTGCAGGTTTTTGATATTCTCCGTAACTTGGCATAATTATTTATTTAACGTTAAAAGTTTTTCCACCAACTTCAAAGGTATCAGCACCTTTTTCTTTAGCAGCGTTTAATGAAGCGTAAAAAGCATTACTTTGTAATGGCGCAGCTCCAGATATTTCTTGCATTTTTAAACTACTCTTATATTGAGCAGCACTCATATTATGAGGTATATTCCCTTTTACCCCAGTTAACATTTTTAAAGGTTTCATATCTCCAGTCATCATTAATGGTATTTCTTCCCCTGTTATAGGGTCTATATTAGTTCTGTAAGTAGGTTGTTGTTCTACTATCTGTGCTCCTGGTTGATTATCTGCTAACAAACCTTGTTGGCCTAAACCAAAATCAGTACCTAACACTCCTTGAGATACACCACTCAACATGCCTTGTTGATATGCGCCAAAACCTCTTAAACCAGCTTTAGCTAACATGCCTAGTTTTTTACCAAACTTTTGGTTTTTAAAATCTTTTTCTTTAAACTCGTCTTTAATTTGTTGGAATTCACCCATACCGGCAGATATACCTCCAGTTACTCCTCCTATAGCTCCTTTTACAGCTGTTCCTATTAATGCTGGTGGCAACGTTAATGGTGATGGCTTATTTGTCTTTGTTGGCATAATCTATTGCTTTTGTTATTACTTTGTAACTATATCTATTACTTTTTTCTAATTTTGTTGTAGGCATTTCTTCTTCACCTAACATAATACGATACATTCTACTAATTAGCTGTTTGCACTTATAGGATACTTTATATATATGATATTTTTGAGTGGTGCGGTTTCGTTTTCTCCACACTACGATCCACCCTTGTTTCAATAATCTGTTCCAGCGCCTGTTATCCCAGCTAAATGAGTACGTACCTTTTATAAAATCATCTTTAGTAAACATATCTATAGCATCTAAGTAAATTAGTAGCTCTAGATCTGCATCTGTTAATTCATTAGTCTTACAAGCCCACTTCCTTATTATCCTATAATGCTTAAGTAAACCTAGTTCTTTTAAATCACCAGATGTTAACCTTCTCATAAAATAATAACTACGTCAAACTCTTTAATAACTTTATAGTTCTCTTTTTTTATTTCTATATTAAATCCAGCTGATTTATCATAATAAACTTCATCACCTTTTTTTAATACTTCAACTTCAGTTCCGGGCTCTATTACTTTAGCGCGACGGTACCTAATATCTTCTCTTTGCTTTTCAGCTAGAATTAATCCTCCTTTTGTAGTCGTATCAACTTCCTTGATAGGATCTATAACTATATACTTACCTACTGCTTTCATGCTCTAATATTATTAATAACACAATCAGTTGATAATATAGTCGTAGCTACTGAAGCTGCGTTTGTTAATGCACTTTTAGTAACTAACAAAGGATCTATAATTCCGGCTTTTACCATATCCACCGTATTTCCTGTAACCACATCTAATCCTTTACCTTCTTCAAGCTTATTTAATTCTTCAACCCCTGCATTTTTTAATATTAATTCATAAGGTCTTCTTATAGCTTGATATAATACTTCCTCACCTATACAAGTTGGTTTCAAATTAAAACTAGCATTTAACAAAGCTATACCACCGCCTGGTACTATACCTTCTTTAATCGCAGCTTTTGTAGCACAAATAGCATCTTCAACCCTGTCCCTTTTTTCTTTCAGCTCTATCTCAGAGTTTGCCCCAACTTTAACTGTAGCAACTTTAGCTTTTAATTTAGCTAATCGTTTTTCTAGTCTAATTATAATATTAGGGTTTTTAGTTTCTTTTATATTCTTTTCTAATAAGGCAATAGTATCTTTAACTTTAGTATTGTCAGTTAAATCAACTTGTAATATTGTTTCTTCGTGATTAGTGACGGATTTAATACATGTACCTAAATGTTCTGGTTGTATTATGTCCATATCATCACCAAGATCCTCATTAATAAGTGTAGCGCCAGTGACCGCACAAAGATCTGATAATACATCTTTTTTGCTGATTCCATATGTTGGCGCATCTATAATGTTGACCTTTATATTACCCTTCTTTTTATTCATAGCAAGCGCGGAAACTACTTGTTGGTCAACATCTGCAATGATAAGAAGACTCTTACCATTTTTTATAATAAATTCAAGGACCGACTGAATTTTCCTTATGTTGGGTATTTGTGACTCTACAATGAGTACGAGCGGATTATCTAACTCAGCCGTTCCTTTTTCTATGTTGGTAATAAAATGGTTGTTCTTTAGTGCTTGGTCATATTGAACACCCTCTATTAACTCAACGATAGTCTCTGGTTGTTCATTTGTTTCCATCATAACAACCCCTGTCTCATCTACTAATCGGAATGCTTCTCCTATGACCTTGCCTAGCTCTTTATCATTATTAGCTGATATAGTAGCTACTTGGTCTATTTTTTTGCCAGTTACTTTCCTGGACTTTTTGTTTAAATATTTTATAACATTTTTAACACCTGATTCAATACCTTGCTTCATAGCTCTTGGATCATCTAAAAGCGAATGCTCTGTAGCTTGATCTAGTATTGCTTTAGCTAACACTGTCGCAGTAGTTGTACCGTCACCAGCATCTGATACTGTTCTTTGAGCTGCTTGTTTAATTAACGTAGCTCCGATGTTTTCTAATGGATCTTGTAACGTAATAGCGTTAGCTACCGTTACCCCATCTTTTGTTATTTGTGGTGCACCATTACTATCTTCTAGTATAACACATTTACCACTTGCTCCTAAGGTTGAACCTACTGCATTAGTAAGTTTTTCAACCCCAGTTAATACCTGACTCCTAGCATAATCGCCAAAAGTCAGGTTTTTAACTAACTTTAATTCTTGCATTTGATTTAATTAAATATAATTGATTTTGAATACTACTCGAAGGTTCTAACTACTTTCGGTCCTTTGGTAAACTCTAGCTTTTTAGTGTAGTGCTCAATAGAACTATCTATTGCAGCTTCTGCACCTGCTATTGTTTCTCTTCTGGTAACATCGATCCAATTATCTGTATCGATCTCATTGTATTCGGTTTGTAAAAATCCATTAGGTAATTGAACTATTCTCCAGTTTTTCTTCTGTGAGATATGTTCCCATAGTTTAATGGTTTCTTCATTTGGTTGTGGTGCACTAGACCACGTATTGGTGCGGGTATATAAAAACGTCATTGTATTTGGTTTTAAGTTAAACGTTGGTTATTATATACTATCACTTGATAGTAGTGGTTTCTACATGGTAGAAATATTTTATTGATACAACGGTATATAGTATAAGACAGGAGTTGATCCATTCCATATTTTTATAGGTAAAAATCTTGGCGTATTTAGAGGGCCAGGTGTTTCACCGTCTGCATTTACTGTTACTGTAGTTATATTACCTATTGCTAGTTCATTTGCTAATGCTGTAGCGTTGAATCCAAGAGCTATACCTGAAGCACCTGCGCTTGTTGAAGAACCTACAGCTAAACCTCTATCTCCAGAAGAACTAGATGACCCAATAGCAATACTGTTATTATTACCCGCAGCTGAAGTATCAGCATTTCTACCTATTATTACGTTACCGGCACCGGTTGTTATGATATTTCCAGCTATAGCACCTATTATAGTATTATTTTCTCCAGTTGTTATTGCACCAGCAGCTCCACTACCCATAGTAGTGTTACCTGTTTGACTACCAGCATTTGAAGGTACAGTAGCTATATACAATGAACTTTCAGTAAGGCCAGGGGTATAAGAAACGTCTGATAATTCCCTTAAACCACCTGAAAAATTAATACTTACAACGCCACCTGGAGCACTTGTAGCAGTTAATGCTGTTGCGAAGTCTAATGAAGTTGTTGGATTAGCTACAGAAGATCCACCGTTTTTAGTATCTATAGTTGTATCATTATCAGTTATAGCTACCCAAGTAGCATCACCTCTTAAAAACTTAGTATTATCGCCGCCTGTTGGGACATGTCCAATGCCTGTTCCACCAGAATAAGCAACTGATGTTAAAACTGGTGTAGTAGTTGAATCAGCTACTGTTATAGCAGCATTTGCCGATGTTACAGATGATACACCTGAACCAGATCCGCCTGGTAAACTAGCAACAGTAACTTGTTTTGTCTTATTGCTATCTTGTGAATCTGATATTAATATCAAATCGTTAGCATTAGGTGTTGCTTTAGTTGGATATGTATATATTATAGCCATTATTTCTTTTTTCTTTTAGTTTTCTTACCTTCTTTTTTAGTTCCATTGCCGTCATTGCCTCTATTTCGCTTAACGGACTCAAATTTCTTATCTTCATGGTCATAGTCTTTACCCTTTAACCAAGCTTTACCATGTTTTTTAGCTGCAGCACGTCTTTTACGCTGGTTCTCTGCTTTTTTCTTACGCCTGGCTGGTGTCATCGCCGCTTTCTTATCTCTCACTGCTTTTCGTTTAGCAGCTTCTTTACTTAATTTTGCCATATTTTAGTATATTACACAATAAACACCGTTTTTACCTATTAACTATTTGAAACAAAATAAAATAATGGTATATAATAAATATGAAAAGGTTAGATAAAGTTAAAAAAATAATAGAAATAATAAAAGATATAATACAAATAATAATAAGTATAATGAATTTTTAAAAAGTGTGACAATAGCCTGTTACTAGGCTAGGTCTAACGGCCTAATGTCACTGTTTTATTATTTATATAGGAGTTGGGTGTTATAGCCCTAACCTACTGATTATCAGTCAGTTACAAAACGGTTTTATATTTAGCCAGCGCCCTATGTTATTGATTATCAACGAGTTATGTTTTGCCTTTTTGTTTTAATTGTATAAATATTTCAGAAAATGTTCTAAAACTATTGTAAACGTGTAT
>Ga0208899_1001165_pt1 | contig 18788 bp, 28 predicted proteins | sample VirMetDEL_Nov_24_FD_184518 | JGI IMG/M metagenome (GOLD analysis project Ga0208899, IMG submission 184518) | Aqueous microbial communities from the Delaware River and Bay under freshwater to marine salinity gradient to study organic matter... | ecosystem: Environmental > Aquatic > Marine >... | reverse complement strand
GTAATAGAGCAACACTATCCCAATACTGATATAGTCTGGGAAGACTACGACAATGATTGGGATGAAAGTGGGGCGATTAAATGGCGAGTAACTAAACTATACTTAGATATGGAGGACAACTAAGATGGAAGATATGATAAATGATAGAATCAGAGAGCAAATCACATGGGTTATTACTGATGTGTGGACTCTCCACGATAGACAAGACTTACTAGATGATTGTTTTGCTTTTGTTGAAGATGAAGTCATGGGTACTTTTGTACCTGTAACTGACAGCAGAATTATGAAAGCAGTCTGTAAGTTCTTACAAATGCATTGTGCTGACGCTATTTCTTCAAAGAACTTAGAAGATATGGCTAACGCACATTAAAAGTTTGGGTAGGAGTGAGCCTTTGTAAAATCCTAGAAGCTTAAATCAGCATTGTAGTCAAGCTAACGCATTGTAAGTCAAGCTGATTAAGTGAGGGAAGGTCAAGGATAAAACACAAATGAGAGCTAGACCACCATGTGACTACCCATTTAGTTTGTGGCTGAGACTACGGAGACCTCACACTAAAATGAAAGTATTATTCATATTATTGTCTCCTTGTATTTCTTAGCCACAATTTAACATAAGTGTAAGATGAGCTTACTGTAAAATCCTGAAGTCTGAGCCATTATAAAACCTAGATTAAATTCGGGGATATGGAGTGACGAAGTAGGTCGTAAGACGAATATAGGATAAGTGCTAGACCCCATCACCTATAACACTATGTAGTCTTCAGTCCCTAGAGTAGGACTATAAAACCAATGAGTAGGGAGAGTAATTCACTAAAGAATTAATGTTTGTCACTTGCTAGTTTTGACAACAAAAATAGAACTAGCCCTAAAATATAGGACTTGCAATTTCTTTTTGAATATGTTATAATGAACTTTCTAGGCTTGACCTAGTAGATTTATTAAATCAAATTTAAGGAGAACATATTATGATTTATGAAAATCAATTAATTATCGATGAAGAATCATTAATGAAAGCTTCAAACGATAAGAAAAAATCTCTAAAGTCTGAGGTTAATCGTCTAAAAGATAGATTAGCAAAAGTAGAAAAATATAATTCTCTTATAATTAAAGAGCTTAATACTAAAATCCAAGAAAGGAAAAAGTATGTAGAACATCTTAAAAGAGAATTAAAATTTAGAAGAAAAATTTTAAGTTTACTTAAAGAGCATAGTTATCTTAACTTTGAAGTTAATGAAAACAATGTTAAGTGGGTAGGCTCAGATGACTTTGATTCTAATTGGTGGGGTCATCAAGGTAATGGCGACCCTTACTCAGAGCATTGGACTGATTACTATGAGTCTGCTTACTTTGCTTTGTGTTTCTATGTTGAACTACATGAAGGCACAAAGACTTTAGAAGATGAACCACCTAGTCTATGGCACTAGGTAAAATTAAAGGGCTACTTCGGTAGCCTTTTTTTTTGACACAAAATTTGACAGGCCTTTCTGGCCTATGCTAACCTAACAACAGAACACTACACGAGATGGTGTGACAGTCTGAGCAGTACTGTGTATTCAAAACTGCTCATCAACGGAGAAAATTATGAAAAACTTTTTACGCAAATACTTGGGCTTCAATGACTTACAAGAAGCCTACAATACCCTATCTAATAAGATGGCAGACATGGAGAGTAACCTTAAAGATGAGTTGATGGATGACTTGAGTTACGATATGGAACGAAAAGTTGAACAACAAGTTGATAGTGAAGTTGATGACAGACTTTACAACTACGACTTTGAAGAGATGAAAGATAAGATTGAGATGTTGGGTGAGGAATCATCTGGCTTTGATAATCGTATCGTTAATTGTCAAGAAAGACTAAATGCTTTAAACGACAAGCTCGATACTTTGTCTATCTTGGATAGAATAACAGCTCTTGAGGAGAAACTAAATGACTAAAGCAGAAATCATAACTAACTTAATCAAGCTTCAAAGTGGTGCTTTAAAAAACCTTGAAGATAAACTTGCTGATACACACAAGTGGAATATCGACAGGGAACTAGAGTTACCAGATGATGAGATTAGTTGGGGTTATATCGCTAGTATGGCGATTGACCTTGACTATATCACAAGTATTAAAACAGAACTCGATGATTTAATTCACGAGAATATCTAATGAGTTTGGCTTGGCTAAAGAAGAAGGAATTATCCTCACAATATCTTGATATAAGTACTGATAGGTTTCAGTACGAGGTAACGAGTAACCTTAATACTCACAGTCAAGCCAAAGTTTTATGGAGGAAGTATGACAGAACTAATAAACTTTTTACTCGGTCTTTTGTTATTCTTTATTCTAGCTTTGCTAGTCTGGGAATCAACTAAGATGGTCGATGAAAAAATCAAAAGGAGGAAATAATGAAAACATACACTATAACTAAAGAGACCTATCTAAAAATAACTATCGAAGCTGATAATGATTCAGAGATTAGAGACCTTTATCGAACAGGTGAAGTTGATGGATTGTTAGCAGACAAGATTGCAGATGAACATTATTTAATTACTGATGAAAATGATAATGTCATCTTTGAACACACATATACATAAGGAGAAAAGATGGATTTATTTTTAAAACTATATGCTGATATACTTGATGAGATGTCTGAGAGTAAACCAGAGCAAGAGGAAGAAGTGTGCGAGTACTGCGATGACTATGTCAAGAACTGTACTGGCTATAAATGTTGGGAAAGATGAAGACCAGAAGAATTGATATGTTCTTTATGAGATACTACGATGAGTATTGTAGTAACAAAGTTGTGTTCAATGAACTCGACAGTCAAAAGACTTATAATGAATATGTCAAGGAAAACAAAGACTTCTTGGTCAAAGAGTACATACATTACAGGAGAAGTAACCGATGAATATCTTTTATTTTTACGATTGCCCTAAGCTCTCAGCTAAGGCTCAACCAGATAAGATGCTTGTCAAGATGCCACTTGAAACTGCTCAGATGTTATGCACAGCTCATCGTATCTTAGATGGTGATGAGTATGCTGACTTGATGGGTCTGTACAAGAAAGCTTACGAGAATCATCCATGCACTATCTGGGCTCGAGAAGCTACTGCCAACTATGCTTGGCTATATGCTCACTTCGATGCTCTCAACGCAGAATACAAATACAGGTATGGCCGAGACCATGCTTCATATACTAAACTTGCTGAGGCTTTATCACGAGTACCGATGAACATGCCACAAGCAGAACAAACACCAATCCGTTTGGCTATGCCAGACCAATACAAAACTGATGACCCGATAGAGTCATACAGAAACTATTGTATCCATGAAAAGCATTATGCTAAGTGGGAGAAAGGTAGAGACAAACCAGAGTGGTGGCAACTAGGAGAAACTTATGCTTAATAGAATGCTATTAATATTCGTTATCATTTTTACAGTTGGTAACTTAGCTCTCATCTTAAACCTACGAGAAGATGTTCAAGCTAATACCAAGTGGACAAGTAAATTAGAGCAGACTAATACTGCTCTCGTAGGAAGGTATGATGAAAAGATTCTTGACTTACAAGAACACTTTGAGTCACTCAAGATGGATGCTGATTATCTGTATCAAGATATCTTAACTAATCATGCCAACATCAAAAACTTAGAAGGCGATATAACTTCTGGTCTTAGTCAACTTGAATTAAGATTATCTGCTCTCTCGGTAGAGCTTGGTGCTTTCAAAGACAGACTAACCGAGTTAGAGACTGTTGAAATACCAGAGCCACCAAAGGTCGTAGAAGAGCCAGAAATTATTGAGCCTTATGTTGTGACCAATGAAGTAGATAAAGTCGTTGCAGAGCCTCTGGCTTGTCCTAAACCGATAAAGAACAGGGACTTTAGCTACTACATTAGAAATCTAACACTAAATAAAGCAGTTGCTTTCAGAGTTATCTATGACTTACAAGATGGAGTGGTTGATAATGTTGCATTTGAAAACAATCCACCGAGTAGTGTCAGACGAGCTACTGTTAGATACTTAAACAGTTTAGATTTTAGTGGAGCAACTGCAATAAATTGTTCAATACCTTTTAAGATAAATATTTAAATATGAAACAATCAATTATTTTAAATGAAGATTCTTTTAGAACATTTGATAATTATGTTATGAAAAATCAAGGTCGTTTATCTTGGACTTATGAAGTCGAAAGAATACACGATAGATACAAAGTAACATTATTAAATGAGAAGTCAGTCTCCCTTTATCATTTGATGAGGAAGATTGAACACAAGTCCTTGACATAGTTTTGTCAGGGTCTATAATATTATATGCAATTATGCCAAACAAACGGAGTTAATTATGGCAATACAAGAAGGAATAGCCTACTGGGCTAGTGTAACCACTCCCAATACTAAGTTTGAACCTGTTTATACAGTAGACTTAGTGGTGAGTGAAGATGTCGCCAGTGATTTCGAAGCTAGAGGATATAAGGTTAAAGAGATATCCAATGGTGACGAGGTCATCGGAAGAGCAATAACTTTCAAGAGAAAGGTGAATGGGCCAAATGGTATGGTTCGTCAAGCACCTAAACTCTTGGATGCAAATAAGAATCCAATAGATGAGCTTGTTGGTAATGGGTCTAAAGTAAAAGTCCAATACAGCGAGTGGGAAACATCTAACAAGTACGGAGACTTTAAAGGTTTGGATTTCCAAGCCATGCAAGTTATTGACTTAGTTCAATATAAATCTAGTGATGGTTCAGAGTTTGATGCCATCGAAGGAGGAGAAGAGTTCTAATGATTATTAGTATCAGAAATGACGAAGGTGAAGTCACCAACTATGATGTCAATGCTATTGGTGATGAACAGAAAAGAAACGAAGCCAATGTTATGGTGAATAAGGTTGGTAATCTTTCTGTTGTTATCGAAGCTTTGGATTTCGCTAGTCGTACACACAGAGCAAACTTAGAAGAGCTTTTAAAAGGCTGTCCTGAGTCGCAAGTGGAAGAGGATGCTGATGAGTCTGTCGAAGATTCAGAAGATTCTTAACACTATAAAATTATATAATTATTTGACATTATATATCGTTAATTTACTGCAGGGTGTCTTCGGATGCCCTGTTTTTTTTAAGAGGTCAAGATGGAAAAAGATTTAAAATTTACAAAACTTCACTTACCATGTCCGGCATGTGGTAGTAGTGATGCCCTATCAGTTAATGAGAACGGGTCAGCTAAATGTTTTAGTTGTGACAAGTTCTTTCCCAAAGGTGTTGATGGTCAAGCTGTCACACCAACACAAACAAACGAGACTATCAGAGAAGTCAATGCTCATGGTGGTGTCTTTGCTAAACTAACAGACCGAAGTATTTCCAGAGAAACTGCTGAGAAGTACGGAGTCAAAACAGTCTACGATGGTTCAGGTGCGATAGCTCAACATGTCTATCCCTTGTATATCAACAATGAACTAACTTCAAACAAGATAAGATATGTCAGAGACAAGAAGTTCAGTTACGATGTCAGTCCACAGGGAGTCGGTCTCTTTGGACAACAACTCTTCAAGGAAGGTGGGAAGTATTTGACTATTACTGAGGGAGAGTGCGATGCGATGGCAGCCTATGAGTTACTTGGTAGCAAGTGGGCTGTCGTTTCTATCATCAGAGGTGCAGCCGGTGCAGTCAAAGATATCAAAGATAACTTAGAGTATATTGAAAGCTTTGATAACATTGTTATTTGTTTTGACAAAGACAAACAAGGTATTGAAGCTGCTAAGAAAGTTGCGACTCTACTTAAACCCGGCAAGGCTAAGATAGTTACTCTACCAAATGGTTACAAAGATGCTAATGATATGCTTATCAAAGGCAAGTACAAAGAATTTACTTCGGCTTGGTGGGATGCCAAACTCTTTACCCCTAGTGGTATCATCAGAGTATCCGAGAAGAAGAATCAATTCTTAGACAGACCTAAGAAGGAAAGTATTCCTTATCCTTGGGAAGGTCTCAACAAGAAGCTGTATGGTATGCGACAAGGCGAGTTAGTCACACTGACAGGTGGTACAGGTCTTGGTAAGTCTAGTATCACAAGAGAGTTAGAACATTGGTTAGTCAAACAAACAGAAGATAATGTTGGCATCATAGCCTTGGAAGAAGACTGGCGAAGAACAGTCGATGGTATCTTAAGTATTGAAGCCAATGCAAGACTTTATGTTGACCAAGAACGAGATAAGTTTGATGAGTCAACTCTCATGGATATGTTTGATAAAGTTTTTGAGGATGATAGAGTATTCATTCATGCTCACTTTGGTACGAATGAGATTGATGATATCTTTGCTAAGCTGAGATACTTAATCGTTGGTTGCGATTGTAAGTGGGTAGTGGTTGACCACCTCCACATGCTTGTTAGTGCTTTAGGTGAAGGTGATGAACGCAGAGCCATTGATAATATTATGACAAGACTCAGAAGCTTAGTCGAAGAGACTGGTGCCGGTTTAATTCTAGTGTCACACCTTAGAAGAGTTGATGGTAATAAAGGCCATGAGAATGGTATTGAAGTATCTTTATCTCACTTAAGAGGGTCTAATAGTATTGGACAACTCAGCGATTGTGTGATAGCATTAGAGAGAAACCAACAGTCCGATGATGCCGATGAGGCAAGGACAACTAGACTAAGAATACTTAAGTCTAGATATACTGGGGATGTAGGTATGGCAACTTCATTAATGTATGACAAAGAAACAGGAAGATTGTCAGAGAGTTTTGATACAGAGTTTGAAGTATCTGAAACTCAAACACAGATTGCATTTTAATGGAACTAGTTTTTGACATAGAAACAGATGGGCTATTGTGGCCAACTGAATTTAAGAACAAAGAAGGAGATACTATCTCTCTGCCTTCGGCTTCTCAGATTTGGTGCATCGTAGCTATTGATGAAACTGACACAGTCCATACCTTCGACCCCTCTCAGATTGACGAGGGCATTGAGTTTTTAAAATCTGCTGATGTTTTAGTTGGGCATAACATCATAGGTTTTGATATTCCTGCTATTAAGAGGATTAAGAATGTGGATTTACATTCACATGCGAAAATCATCGACACCTTGACCCTTTCAAGATTACTTCATCCTACTAGAGAGGGTGGTCATAGTCTTGAAAAGTGGGGATGGAAACTCAACTGCCCTAAGTCAGACCAACCAGTCTTCACAGAATACAGTAAAGAGATGATGGATTATTGTATTCAAGATGTTAGATTAAACAAGAAAGTTTTAGACAAACTAAGGAAAGATAGTGTTGGTTTCTCAAAAGATTCAGTCGAATTAGAACATGTTACAACTAAGATTTTAATAGAACAAGAACTAAATGGTTTTTTGTTTGACGAGAGGAGAGCTATAGATTTACTTAGTTCTTTGAACAAACGCAAGAAAGAAGTTGAAGATGAGGTTCATGCAACTTTTAAACCTAAGTGGATACCTATCAAAGAGGTAACACCTAAGTTAAAGAAAGACGGTACCTTATCTAAATCTGGACTTACCTCCGTTGAGTATCAGGAACGAGTAGCAACAAATGACACTACACCTTTCATGCGAAAAGAGCTACGGGAATTTAATCTTGGCTCTCGTCAACAAATAGGAGAGTACCTTATAGACTTTGGTTGGCAACCTAAAAGATTCACACCAACTGGTCAACCGATTGTGGATGAAGGGACACTCAGTAAAATCTCACACATCAAAGAAGCTCAGCTCATTGCTGAGTATCTACTTATACAAAAACGAGTCGGACAAATTGAGTCTTGGATTGATGCCTTGAAAGATGACAATCGTGTTCATGGTGCTGTCATGTCAACCGGTGCTATCACTGGTCGTATGGCACATAGAAATCCAAACATGGCTCAAGTACCTGCAGTCTATAGCCCTTACGGTAAAGAGTGTAGGGCTTGTTGGACTGTACCTGAAGGCTATAAATTAGTGGGCATAGATGCTTCAGGTTTAGAACTTAGAATGTTAGCCCACTACATGTCAGATGAGGAGTACATCAATGAAATTATCAACGGAGACATTCACACAACTAATCAACAGTTTGCTGGCCTTAAATCAAGAGATGAGGCTAAGACATTCATCTATGCACTTATATACGGAGCAGGAGATGAGAAAATTGGAAGCATCATTAACGGAAATAGAGCAGATGGTAAGAGGTTGCGAGAACAGTTTCTTACTAGTTTACCAGCACTTAAATCTCTTAAGACTAGAGTTGAAAGAGCAGCTCAAAAAGGATTCCTCAAAGGGCTAGATGGTCGTAAGATATTCTTAAGACATCAACATGCAGCCCTCAATACTCTACTGCAAGGTGGAGGTGCGATAGTAATGAAAAAAGCCTTAAACATATTGCATGATAGGCTTAAAACCTGTACTATTGATTTTAAGTTCGTTGCTAACATTCACGATGAATGGCAGATAGAAGCCAGAGAATGTCAAGCAAATCGGGTGGGACAATTAGCTGTCCGCAGTATTCGAGATGCCGGAGAATACTACAAGATGCGTTGTCCTCTCGATGGTGAATTTAAAGTCGGAGGTAACTGGAGTGAAACCCACTAAAGAAAACCGAAAGAAGTTTGATATAGACTTAGAGTTTGGAACCATAAGAGAAGATAAAGTTGCAGAGATGCTCTGTAACAAAAAGATTGAAGTCAAGTCTGAACGAGGTATGTGGATGAAGACTGGTAACATAGCGATTGAATATCAAAGCTATGGTAAGCCATCTGGAATTGAAGCAACGGAATCAGACTACTGGTTTCATCATCTTTGTGTAGGTGATAAAGAGTACTGTACTTTAGTGTTCCATACTGAGGTACTAAAAACTATAGTCAAAGAATTAGATACATTTAAAACCGTATCAGGTGGCGACCACAATGCAAGTAGAATGTATCTAGTTAATCTACAAAAGTTGTTTTCATCTGATGTAATAAAAGCTTTTAAGGAGCTAGAAGATGAGCAAGAAAAATAAAACATTAGACACACTAGTAGATGATATCTACGATACTATCGGAGTTCTTTCTGATGGTAAACAAATCAAAATCCCAAATAAATTATTAGAAGAACTAGGAGTTGACATAGCTTCTGCTGTCTCTGAATGGGCTACTCCTGTACAAAGAAACAAAGCAACCACACAGACTTTACGCATGTCTAACATTGGTAAGCCTGAAAGACAGTTGTGGTTTGATATGCATGAAGACAAAGATGCTGACTCTGAATTACATCCAACTACTTTAATTAAGTTCTTGTATGGTCACATCCTAGAAGTCTTGCTAATCTTCTTTGTTAAATTAGCAGGTCACAAAGTAACTGCTGAACAGAAACAAGTCTCAGTCAAGGGTATCAAAGGCCACATGGATTGTAAGATTGACGGGGAAGTAATAGATATCAAGACTGCTTCTGGTTATGCTTTCAGAAAGTTTAAAGAAGGCACACTAGCAGAGCAAGATACCTTTGGCTACATGGCTCAGCTTGCCGGTTATGAACATGCTGAGAAGACATCTGAGGGAGGCTTCCTTGCTTTCAACAAAGAAACAGGAGAATTAGCCCTCTTTAAACCCCAAGACCTTGACAAACCCAATATAACTTCTAAAATAGATAGAGTAAAAAAAATAATCAAGTCGGATTCTCCACCTGATTATTGCTTTGATGAAGTACCGGAAGGTAAATCTGGCAACATGAAGTTACCTCGAGAGTGTACTTTCTGTCCTTATAAATTTAAATGCCGAACTAACTCCAATGATGGAGAGGGTCTTCGTGTCTTTAATTATGCCAAAGGGCCTGTCTATTTTACTAAAGTAGTAAAAGAACCTAATGTAGAGGAGGTATTATGAGAGGTACTAAAGCTAAAAGATTAAGAAGACAGAGTGAGCTATTGCTTATTGAATGGTTACAGACCATGGTTCCAGAAGGAGAGGATGCAACTAAGATAACTCTAAAGAACTTACAGGACTTTTTACCAGAGCAAACCCACATCTATGCTAATAACAGAATGATGTTGAGTGCTTATTCATTGCGATGGTTTTACAAGCAAGTAAAGAATAATCCTGATATTACTTTAGAAGATATAATGACATGAAGACAGAACTAGAAAAAGCAATTATTCAAATGGGTCAGATACTACAAGAACCAAATGAATCAATAGATAATTTTGATGACGATACTTTAATTAATTTATCTAATGTTCTTTTACTTGAAGTAGAAAACAGATATGGTAGGAGTGTACAATGAAATATAAATTCAACGAAGATAAGATTTTAAAAGACATAAAAAGCTACATTGATTCTACTTACGACCAACATTATGCCAGTGGTAAGTATCAAGCAACAGATATGATTATTGATGCTGGTCATGGTGAGAGTTTTAGTATTGGTAACATTATGAAGTATGCTATGAGATGTGGTAAGAAGGATGAAAAGAAAAAAGAGCTGATGAAGATAGTACACTATGCCATCATAGCTTTATACATAGAGGAGAATAATGGAAGATAAGGTTGGCCCAAAAGAATACTTAGGTATTAAGATTAATTATGACAATGAAAAACTTTTAGATAAGTTTAGTCTCGACACTTTAAGAGACAGATATTTTACTGGAGAAGAAACACATGCACAAGAAGCATTCGCAAGAGCCTCCGTCTTCGGAGCCACCTTCAAGGGTGTTACAGATTTTGAGTTGGCTCAAAGACTTTACAAATACAGTTCCTTACATTGGTTCATGTTTAGCACTCCTATACTTAGTAACGGGGGAACCAAACGTGGGCTACCTATTAGCTGCTTCCTCAATTATGTACCTGATAGTCGAACTGGTCTCTCATCTCATTATGATGAAAACATTTGGCTTGCAAGTTCGGGTGGAGGCATTGGTGGATACTGGGGAGATGTTCGCAGTAACGGTGTTTCTACTGCTCACGGTAGTAAGTCTACTGGTTCAATCCCCTTTATGCATGTCGTAGACTCACAGATGTTAGCCTTCAATCAAGGTGTGACTAGACGTGGTAGTTATGCAGCTTACATGAATGTTTGGCATCCAGAGATTGAAGAGTTTATCAACATGAGAAAAGAATCTGGTGGTGATATTAATAGAAAATGTTTGAATCTACACAATGGAGTCAACATAAATAATGACTTCCTCAAAGCAGTTGCTGAAGATGCTGACTGGCGATTAATAGACCCTAAGACTAATGAGCCTATGAAGATTGTCAATGCTAGAGAGTTATGGTGGCAAATCCTTAATGCTCGAGCAGAAACTGGTGAGCCTTACATTGTCAATATAGATACTTGTAATGAAGCTTTACCACAAAAACAAAAAGACTTAGGTTTAGAAATCAAACAGAGCAACTTATGTTCTGAGATTACTTTACCTACTAACGAAGAACGCACAGCTGTTTGTTGTTTGTCTTCCGTAAACTTAGAACATTTTGATAAGTGGTCAAAAGATAAAAACTTTATTGATGACTTAGTTACGATGTTAGATAATGTACTTCAGCACTTTATAGATAATGCTGTTGATACCACACAATTAGGAGAATATCATGCCAACTTTAAAAGATTTACAAAACATCTTAAGCAAGGGAAAGAAGGCTTTGCAAGAGCAGCTTACTCAGCTTATCGAGAAAGGTCAATCGGCTTGGGAGCAATGGGGTTCCATGCTTACCTTCAATCTAAACAAATACCTTTTGAAAGTATCTTCGCATCTGGCTTCAATCATAAAGCATTTAAACATATCAAGACAAAAGCTGTGGAGGCTACTGAAAGACTTGCTGATGCAAGGGGAGAGGCACCTGATGTCTCTGGTCTTTCTCGTAGGAATGCTCATCTTCTCGCTGTTGCTCCTAATGCCTCTTCTAGTATTATTTGTGGTGGGACATCTCCTTCGATTGAGCCATATCGTGCTAATGTTTATACACACAAAACTCTTTCAGGTAGCTACCAAGTAAAGAACAAATACTTAGAAAAGCTTCTCAGGTCTAAAGGAATTAAAGGTAAGAAACTAACTGAACTTTGGAAGGACATAGCCGGACACGATGGGTCAATACAACATCTAGATATTCTTACTAATGATGAGAAAGAAATATTTAAAACAGCTAATGAGATAAATCAAATCTGGATTGTTGAACATGCTTACAAGAGACAAGATTTTATTTGTCAATCTCAATCAGTAAATCTATTTTTTGTATTACCAAAAGCGACAGAGCCTCAAACAGTGCACGATGAATACATGCAGTATGTCAATGATGTTCATTGGTATGGTGCTAACAAACTAAAATCCCTATATTATTTTAGGTCAAATGCTGCAAGAAATGCAGAGAATGTTAATATAAAAATACCTCGTATCAAACTTGATGAAGGTTGTATAGCTTGTGAGGGATAGTGCCTAAGAAGTCTAAGAATCAATTTAGTAAGGGCCATGTTCCAGTTACAGGAGTAAGGGGTAAGAAGACTTCTCAGGGTCGTAGAAATCTAGCTAAAGCTACGATGAACAAGAACATGAAAAGAAGTTGGAAGAAGTATAGAGGGCAGGGAAGATGACAAAGTTTGAAAGCAAGAAACCAAAAGAAGGTAAGAAGTATCAAGTTTATTTTTCTGGCTATGAACATCCGTATGTCAAGTCAGGATATAAAGTAGTAAGAGTAGTCGAGAAAAGAAAGTTCGCCTACTTAAGTTTTTTTAATAAGAATATAAAAGTCCCTATGACTCTCTGGGAAGAGATGAGAAAGGGAGCAAAGGAGATAGAAGATGAATAAAGAATTATTCAAAGCCTTGGAACAAAAATACCAAGCACAATTAGTAGTAGCTAAGACTAACTTAGGTTTGTATCTTAGTAATCCAGTCGCAGTAGCTGACCATCCTGATATGGTTGAAACTATTGATAAGTTATTTAAAGAATATGCAGAAGCAGTTGAGTACATTAAAATATTAAGGGAGCTAGACTATGAGTTTATTGGGAAGTAGAGAATATTACAAACCGTTTGATGATGCATGGATGTTTGACTACTATGTCTTACAAAACCAGATGCATTGGATGCCAGAATCTGTACCCCTACATACAGATGTTAAAGACTGGCAAGACCTAACACAAGTTGAAAAGAATTTACTAACACAAATCTTTAGATTATTTACGCAATCAGATGTTGATGTTGGTGCTGGTTACATTGATAGATACATGAGAATATTTAGAAAACCAGAAGCTAGAATGATGATGGGTTCATTTGCTAATATGGAATCAATTCATCAACATGCCTACAGTTTACTGCTAGATACCGTAGGAATGCCCGACATTGAATACAAAGCTTTTGCTGAGTATGAAGAGATGTCAGACAAGCATGAATACATTAATGATATTAAAACAACAAGACAAGATAAAAGAAGTATAGCTAAAACATTAGCAGTCTACTCAGCCTTTACTGAAGGACTACAACTGTTCTCAAGCTTTGCCATCCTATTAAACTTTCCAAGGTTCGGTAAGATGAAAGGTATGGGACAGATAGTTACTTATAGTATTAGAGATGAGTCTATGCATGTGGAAGCCATGACTAAATTATTCAGACAGTTTGTTCAGGAGAACATAGAAATCTGGACTGATGAATTTAAAAAAGAAATATACGATATCTGTAGACAAATGGTTGAGCTTGAAGATAAGTTTTTAGATTTAGTATTTGAGATGGGTAACATCCAAGGACTAACTAAAGAAGATATGTACAAGTATAATCGTTACATTGCAGATAGAAGACTTTTACAGTTAGGTCTTAAAACTAACTATCAACAAAAAGAGAATCCTCTACCATGGCTTGATGAGGTTATGGGAGTTGAACATCAAAACTTCTTTGAAGGGCGAGCAACTTCATACATGAAAGCAGGTCTAAGAGGAAGACAAGATAAAGTTACATTTAGTAGCTTGGAGAATATTAATGAGTCAGAAGGAAGCGAATCTAATTAGCTTCAAAGTTTTATTGACTAGAGACAACAAAGTAGTGACTGAATTAAGTATGTTACCAGAAGAAGAAGTGATGAAAGTATTTCCACCTAGTGAAAGAGAAGTCATTTGTTCATTAATCAGAAATGGTAAAACCAAACTTGAACCACTACATAAGTATCTAGAAAAAGAAGTTAATGCTTTGAAATATTAACCGTATAGATATTGACGGGTTTTTCTTTACCCTTTACCAGAATACTTTCTAAAGGTATGAGGTCGAAGGAAGAACCCTTCATTGTCTTTTCTCCTATAACAATATCCTGACCAACTTCTTTGGTAGAGCTTTCTAGTCTCGCTGCTAAATTAACACCATCACCTATAGCTGTATAATCAAACCGTGAAGAACTTCCACAATTTCCTACAACAACTCTGTCTGAATTTATTCCAATTCCAACAGCAATACCTAGTTCTGCTGCTTTTATCTCGTGTGCTATTTGAATCGCTGTTCTTATAGCTTTGTCTTCTTGTTCCTCAACATCCATTGGAGCATTGAAGATAGCCATCATCGCATCACCAATATACTTATCCACCATCCCATCGTTTGCTTTGACTGCATTCTCCTGAATGGTTAAGACTTTGTTCATTATCTCAGTTACTTCTTCAGGTTCTAATCGTTCTGACAAACTAGTAAAGCCTCTGACATCTGTAAAAAGAATTGTGCAATATCTTTTTTCTCCACCGAGTTTTAAAAGTTCTGGATTATCTTGTAATCTTTTCACCTGTCTTGGGTCAAGATAATGTTCAAATTGTTTTTTAATCTGTTGTCGTAACTTAAATTGAGTTCTGAAGTTTAAATAGAACTGCAAAGCTGACAAGATGAACATAGAAATCAGTGTCCAAGTTACGTCAATCAGTAAATTTTTACTAATAAAATACCATCCTAAAGACCCGACTGAGAAAAACGTAAACCCAGCCGCTACTATGCCCTTCGTAATTCCTAAAGAATGCGTTAGAAGCGAAATAAGAAGCCCGAAGAATACGAGTAGGCTGAACTCCGCTAATAATCGGTACTCCGGGACATTAGGGGTCTCTAGGAGGATACTTTCTGCTAATGCTGCCTGTATTTTATGTGGTTCTAGTAGTCCAACCGGTGTTGCTACCTGTGGCATGATACCTTTGGCAGTAAAACCAACAAAAACAAACTTATCTTTGACATCCATCTCTGACATTGTAGTCTCTGGAGTGTCTACCCAACTAATCCATTTCTTCCCTGAGCTATCTGTAGGGATAGGAGGGATACCTTTTACTCTTATCATCTCAATACCATTCTCATTTGTTTTGATTTGATAAGTATTACCACCACCAAGTATCTTCAAGACTTCAGTACCGAAGGAAGCGACCCAGCCCTCTGGAGTTTGTTGGATGAGAGGAATCTGTCTTACTAAGTTGTCAACATCAACAGGGACTGAGACTGCTCCTTGAGCAGATGCTTCTTTCAGTTGGGGAATATTTTCTAGAAAGCCTTGAGCTTGTGGTAGGGTAACATCAGGACCAAGTATAACAGTGCCATGAGTTTCTGGATATTGTTCATTGTTTATTTCAGGCATAGCTATGACACTAGGAGCTAAGCTGAGCATATAGGCAAAGTCTTCATCACCACCGAGCCTATCAGGATGGGGAAACAACATAACCCAACCAACACCTAACGCACCGTTTTGTAAAAGTTTTAGATGGATATCTGCTAATGTTTTTCTAGGGAGTGGATAACCACCTTCTTTGTCAAGATATTCTTCATCAATGTTGAGGATGGTAAAGTAACCTGTCGGCTCTGGAGTCTCGACAAGGGCATCAAAAGTTTTAAGTCTTAGTATCTCCAAAGGTGGAGCATTGAAAACTAGAGGTAGTGTTAAGAAAAATAATAATAAACTTGCCCACTTCATAAGTCACCTCCCTTATGCATAACATAAAGATTATTAAGAAGTATTAAACGATAAAAAGCATTAGCATATTTTATCTGTTGAGGTGAGGCATTCTTAACAACAAAATAACTACTCGTGCCTTTAAGGACTAGTAATAATTCTAATGATGGTTGTTTAGGTAGGAAAGGGTTAGCTTCTAAAGCATAGCCTTTGATATTGATAGCTCTGTGTGTAGTATAGATATCTAGAATCTGTAGAGCTAAAAACTCTTGGTAAGGTTTTTCTTGTAGTTTAAAATAAATATTAGACTGAGGTAAACTATAGTCTAACTGAGGTTGTGGTTTTTCTAGGTAAGGTGCTTTAGTAATCTGCCAATATATATCAGGCTTATCCGGAAGATTGCTTGATAGTAATGGAAGAGTTACTACCACCATTAAGAGTGAGAGTAATTGCTTTGCCATCTTGTATAATTAAAACCTTATAACTGTTGTTGGTATCTAAATCTAACCTAACCGTATCTTCAACTTGTCGATAAAAGGTTAGCACTGTGTCGGTAATAAAGGTGTTGACTTGGGTATTAGCATCATAACCAAATGCTGTGCCTTGTACTTCAACACTACCGGTTGTTAAAACGTTTTGCTCTAGTTCATCTATTTCTTCAATAATACTTAGCAGGTCTTCCAAGAAATTGACATCTAAATAATTGATGTCAAGTTCGGTGAACTCTAAGTTATCTTCGGCTAAATAGTCCTGTTCTAGTTCATCAAACTCTAAGTAGTCGATATCAAGGATATTATCTGAGCCTTCTGTTTGTTCGCCTTCATTAACAAAGTTTGGGTCTTCTTTTGGTGGATTGACAATCAACATATTGTCGATAATGTCTAAGGTTAAATCCAAGATAACTGGTCTGCTTGGAGCTGATTCAAACAACTCAACTGTAGTAGCTTCGTAGGGCTTGTTGAGTACTACTTGACCAGCAGCAGTAGAAACAACAATCTCACCAGAAGCTAAGCCATCTTCTTTAGGCAGTAGAATTATCAAAGACCTACCGAGTTCATCAACAGTAACAGTAAAGTCTGTCCCTCTAATACCAATCGTAGCACTAGGAGTTTCAATAGATATGTTTTCTTTATTGATTGATGCTAGTTTACCAGTAATAAATCGAGCAGTACCACTAGCAAACTTGAGAGCCATCTTAGATTTAGATGGGTCAGGGTCATAGATAAACTCATCTATAACTAACTGTGAATGTTCTGTCAGACGGACTTGAGATTCGTCAAGAAAGGTAATGCCTATGCGACCCTGTGAAGTCTCGACATTATCAAAACTATTAATACCAAAGGCGAGAGCAGCAGCAAAGGGGTCTTGCTCCCTTACTACTCTCCCTACTCCTTTGAGTTCTGTTATGCTTCCTATACTAGCAACTTGTGGCTGTGCCTGAATCGTTTTGGATAACGCAGACAGTACCACCATTACCAGAAGTAATAATCTTGAGCCAATCACTTGCTAAGGTAGAACTTTGTGTAATATTAAATGTTCTGCTATTGCCTGTTTGGTCTAAATAAAAGTAACCATCAGCATAACCACTACCATCATAATTAACAATGTTAGAATCACCGTCAATATCAACATAAGAAGTAGCACTATCAACGTCAATAGTAAAATCTAATTGGTTACTATCACCATTGATAACCCAGTCTAAGTCTAGGTATTCTGCTAACGCACCGGTAGCAATATTTAATTCAAAGTCATTACTTGAACCAGTAACATCAACATAGTAGTTACCGCCATCAGCACTGTAAGTATCTGTTGGGTCTACTTGGATTTGAAAATTGTTACTGTCTCCATCAAATTCAAAGAAACCTACTAGTGAGTCTAATACAATGTCTCCTATAAATTTGTTGGAATCGCCAAGTTGATTGATGTCTAAGGTCATTGAACCACCAGCTAATTCTAACGGTGTCATAGTCCCTGAGACAGCATCAAGACCACCAATAAGGTTAGAGCTACCTAGCTGTTCAACATCTAAGTTCAACGTAGCACCAACTTGATTGATGTATATTTCATTGTCGGCTTTTACTATAAAGCCTAAGAAAGCTAATAATATAATTAGTCTATTCATAATTCCAATATCTCCTCTCTATTCCTTGTCGTACTATTTCTAGTACACTTGTCTCTATCGCTTTTTGGAGAGCAATAGAAACACTTTCATTTTGTGCTACACCTGATTCAACCTCAACTAGTTCTGTTCCAGCTTCGTAGAATCTAAAGACATCACTAGATATTCCGACAGACAGAATAGTCTTTGATGTCAGCACTTCCATCAATACTTCCCCAGTATTAACAGAAACTAATCGCAAAGAAACTGTAACTGTGTCTTCACGATACTGGCGACTGTGTCCGACACCTAAGTATCTTGCACCTCGACCACCACTTTTTAAGTTAGTGTCATAACTAATAACACCACCTTGTACCAATAACCCAGCAAAGATAAGAGGGTTGAGTTCTCTTTCATCTTCAAAGTCTTGACGGGTTGTTCTGATTATTTGTCGTTCTTTTGTGAGGTTATCTAACCCTACTCGTTCAACGACTGTAAAAAAGTTACCATCAGCTGCATGCTTGAAAGCTCTAATCAGAAACGCATCAGGTGACTGGGTAATAGCTGAGCTAAATAAAGCAAAGGTACTGTTGCTCTTGCGTTGTCCTGTCAAGTCTGTGAAGCTATTAGGATAAATAGCAATAGTCGGCTTCACCCGAGCCGGTGGTAAATTAAATAATTCTTGTGACTGTAATTCTAATACGGTACTTGCTTGTCTCTTTGAATAAGCTCCGGGAACATCCTCATCTAATAAATCAGAGTGTCGCCAACTTGTGCAACTAGAAAGTAAAAGAACCGATAGGAACAGTAATCTCTGTAACATTCCCTTCTGCATCTGTAATTCTTAATGTAATCATAGTGCCATCATC
>Ga0208899_1001162_pt1 | contig 18797 bp, 21 predicted proteins | sample VirMetDEL_Nov_24_FD_184518 | JGI IMG/M metagenome (GOLD analysis project Ga0208899, IMG submission 184518) | Aqueous microbial communities from the Delaware River and Bay under freshwater to marine salinity gradient to study organic matter... | ecosystem: Environmental > Aquatic > Marine >... | reverse complement strand
TTGGTGGATTTTGGGGGAAAATCCAAAACCAAAAGAATAAAAATAAGCGACAATATAAAATGAGATGGTAATGAGTAAGGGAAACATAATATAATGAATAAATTATGTTTTTATGGTAAGGCAAAGAAAGATATATATTATATTAAGGAAAAAACAACTTAAAAATAAAATATTGGTATAGTATATAAGATGGAAGGAGTAAAAGACCATACATACTACGAAGAACTCGCTGGAGGTGAAGATTTAGTATCCTTTACAGACTTGAAGGTAGAGGGTGAGTATGCGACCTTTAAGAATGAATATAAGGTATATCTATGGGAGTATGATATATTCACTACTCGTTTGTTTAGGGAGAAATGGAACAAGGAAGCAACCCTGAAGTATAAGATTAAGACCGAAACAAATATAAACATATTATATGGAGCAACACTACAAAGGGTACAATGGGTTCATAAGTTCATAAACATTAAGATTGGTAATAATATGGAGAAGATATACATAAGCAAGATACTTATAAAGATGGAACACAATAACGATACAGGACAATTTACAGAAATAGAGAAATACGATAAGACCTTAAAGGAGTGGAAAGATGGGAAACTATCTACACCATTCATACCTATACTTTTATAGGGGATATATCCCCTAAGATATAAAATTATCTAATGAATGATTACCCCTAATACCAGTACTATTACTTTCAACTACATCTACATCACCTATAGCATTATCTAATAACGAACTACTTATAACATCACCTTCACTATGGTAATGTTTTATTTTTTTACCGAGTTCTTTCCTCGTACCGACACCGATACCACTTTCCATCTCCTTATGAAATGCTCCAGTCATACCAGTATTATATAAGTGTGCTTCTTCAATCCTATCTCTAATAGAACCGCTTTTAGTCATACCACTAAGAGCGATACTACCACCGAGACTATGACCTGTGAGTATGAACTTATCGTCAGGGTTTTCTTTTAGTATAGCCTTTATTCTATTTCGTCTATCCCTGAACTGCTTATCTGTATTAGACAGACCAAGACCTAAGCGTATATCACTTACTAAATCTTTCTTCTTACCTATATCAGTACCCTTAACCGCTATAATCTTCTTACCAGTTTCTTTATGTCTATATTGAGCTAGACCCCTACTTAAACTATCTAATTCATAATCAGTATCCCTTAACGCTTTCCTTATACTCTTTTCAGGGTTCTTATACTTATCCACCTTATAGTGTAGTTTATTCAAATAAGCGTATTCTTCCATAATAATATATAGCTATATTTTATTATGTATGCGACTATATGTATTCCCACATATAATAGGGGTAAGTTTTCTAGACTAGTAGAGGAGAACATTAACCAGCAAGACTACCCACTAATAAAAGAGATTATCATTCTAGATGATGGTAAAGAGCAGTTAGACATTAAAACTAAGTACCCTGTAAAATATATAAAAGCAGAAGGGAGATTAAGTATAGGAGAGAAACGAAACATACTATATAATCTAACGCAGACCCAGTATATAGCATATATGGACGATGACGACCTATACAACCCCTCATATATAAGTAATAGCATATTTAATTTAATCCATAGCGAACGGAGTATAAGCGGTTCTAGTGATATGTTTATTTTAGACAAAAGCACACGAAAGATATACTCTCAACGCTGTATGTATCTACACCTACTCAACGAAGCAACGCTAGTAATAGATAAGAAGAAATTAGGAGATGTAGAGTTATTCATATCAGGTAATTCAGGAGAGGGTAGAAAGTTAATAGAACACATAGGAGAAATAGTAGAAACAGATGTAGAAGGTATAATGATATGTATAGCACATAATAGCAACACCATAGACAAGAGCAAATGGTTAGATGATAAAGCATTATATACAAACGATATTTTAAATATCTATAAGAAGCAATTATTTTTTATCCCAAGTTAATATATAAGATGGATAGACACCAAGACAGACACAAACCATTAGTCGTTCAGGTAGCACCAACACCACCAAGACCCATTATACCAGCAGGACAATATACAGCTATAGACGAACAATACTATAGACCAAATGAACCTAAACCACTTATAGCAGGTTTAGGATACGGAGCAGAAGCACTAAGACCATACAACATAAATTATGGTAATGCTAATCTTATTAGTCAATCAGTACCACTAGACAGCACACTAAAAGTAAATTATGGTTCATACATCTATAACCAAATAACAGGGACAGATGCGAACCACCCATAGATACTTTTACAAAAGTATATCCCCTATCGATACCGATACCGATACCGATATATTATCCCCTTATATTATATAATGTCTTACATATTAGATACGAATATACAATCTAACACGATATATTTAGACACGAGAGAGGCAGAACGGAGAAGCCCATTTTTTCTATTTCATCTTAATACAACATTAAGACCACCACTAAACGCTAATATGTTATTATCAGTTCAAAACATTTCATTCAATAACACCTTTTATAACATAACAGCGAGTAATAATTTAATCTCATTTAATTATGACGCAGGGCAGAGCGACAATAAACTAACGATAGAAATACCTATAGGTATATATAATGTCTATACCTTTATAGGATACATTAATAACATACTCAATACCTACTATGGTACTAATAGTGTAGTATTACAATATGATACAAACACATTTACCATAACAATATTCCCAAATCTATTAACGGAGATAATCAATATAGACAACTACCCCACAACCTGCGGTAATCTTATAGGAGTTTCAAAAGACGATGATAATAATTTTATATTTCCAGTAGTAAGGACACCATTTTTAGGAGGTTTTCAGGTTAGACTTCCTAACCCAGTAGATTTTACAGGGACACCATACATATTTTTAAAGATACAGAATGTTAATCTAACCAACATTAACTCTAGGGGAGAAATAACAGACACACTATTAAGAATACCTATGAACGCTCAACAAGGACAAGTAATACATTACAGACCTACAGAGTTAGTAAGGTTTCTTTTAGGAGATGCTGAATTATCTACCATAGCGGTACGCTTTAGTGATATAGACAACAACAATTTACAGATTAGAGGAGAAGTACAATTAGTTTTAAGAATAGAGTATAAATACCCAGCAGAAGAACGACAAGCACAACAAGGAACTATAGACTATTTTATAAGAAAGGAGAGGGAGCGTTTAGAGGAATTAGAAGATGAAGATGAAGAAGATGAAGGGACACTCTTATAATATCTTTAGGGGATAAATCACCTATTAATTTTTTATCTCACTATTAATTATAATGATGCGAGGGCTAGGTAGTAAATCTCTTCGCAGAGGAGCGATAGTAGGAATGCGACAGGGAATACATACCATAGGAAGTATCGGTACTAAAGCATCGCAAGTAGGACAGGCAGTATCACCTATTGTAGGAATTGTTGCCCCTGAACTATTGCCTGAATTGGAAGCAGGAGTAGCGGTAGGTAAAGCGGTAGGACAGGTTGCTAAAATGGTATAAGGGCAAATGTCTATATATTTAGGGGTTCTAAGGAATAATATTAGGGGGATTTATCCCCCTTACCCCCTTTTGTAATACTTTTTTAAAAGTATATTAGGAACATTTCTAATATTTTTTTATCTAACCATTAAATATAATGGACGCAGAAGTAATGGTTGAAGGAATGAATTACCCAGCAGTTAAGAAACGAGCGATTGCGTCTCGTGCTTTTCGTGTTAAAATCCCTAGTTCTAATTCTACGAGCTTCACACCCTCGCAGACTATCAATATAGACCTGCCGTCTAACCTAGCAGGACAATTTTACGATTTTCAAAATCAAATGTACCTGAAACTTCGTCTTAAACTTACTGGTACTTACGCTGCCGGTGCGAGTGTTGCCCTAGACAGAGGAGGAATATATTCTATACTCAAAAGAGTAAGTCTTAGTACCGCAGGTGCGACTATAGCCGATGTCAATAACTACAATCTGCTCTGTACCGCACTCTTAGATACTGACGCATCGTTCGACTACCGAGCATCGGTAGGGCAAACGATGCTTGGTCTTACGAGTACCCTTCGTGGTAGAAATTGGGTAAGTACTTCTGCCGCTGGTGCTGGTGTGACTGATGAGGCAGGATACGCTACTTTCTGTATTCCTCTTATCTGTCTTCCTGTAAGCAATTGTACCCCGATGCGTTATATTCCCGCATTCAGTCTTAGTCCGCTCCAGCTGAGAATAGTATTAGAGGATTTTGCCGTAGCGTTCGCTTCAGGTGTTCCTGTCGCTGATAGGTCGTACATCGTTGATGAAGTAGAGGTCGTTTCTCGTATGATTGAACTTTCCCCTTCCGCTATGTCGCAACTCTCGGCATATACTGGGGGTCAGTACTCTATTCTGTGTAATGCTTGGGCTAATGCTACTGCTACTAAAGAGGCTGGGGCTTTACAGCTTACAGCACCGCTCGGTTTCAGTTTCTCTTCGTTGGAGCGAGTTTTGATTATTCATCGCTCTACCGCTACTGCTTCTTCAGCTCAACATTATTCACTAGGTAATAGGGCAAAAGCTAACCTCTCGCAGTATAACCTTCTAATTAATAGTGAGATGTACCCTTCTCGTGTTATTGATTGTTCCGCTAAAGACGGAGCGGAGGCACTCGCAGAATATCTACTAGCCGACCATTCACTTACCGCTTTCAATAAATCTACTTGCCTTAATAATGGTTATGTTGTAGGTAGTACCTCAACTTCCCTTACTCAGGGGTTCTCGCAGATGGGAGGTAGCGACTTGCCTAATATCGGTAGAGCGTTCCTTAATAATAACCCCTTTACAGAGAACGAACCTGTAGGTGATAATGCTGGTTCTACAACTATCGCTGAAAATGTACCTACCGCTGGTCTTGCTGCTACTGTCGCTGCCGCTAGTAATATCGGTACTTACATCTGTGCGGTTGAGCTAGAGGGTCTTTCTCACGGCAAGAGTGCTACAACCTATAGCGGTATCTCTACTCTTGGTTCTACTACTCAGTTCGTCGGTCAGTACTCCGCTGGTACTGTAGCTTCTCAGCGTCTAGACTTCTTCGGTCAATATACAATCTTGATGAACCTAAATATGGCTGGTTCAGGTGTTTGGTCGGTATCGGTTTAGGTAAGGGATATGTAGGGAATTATCTTAATATAATATTTCAGTATATTATATGAAGTTGGAAGAACTAAAGAAAATATCTAACCCTGATAAGGTATTTAAGAAGTTTAAGAAGATGGGGCTTAAAGGTAGTATAACCACATCAACTCGTAATGATAAAAAATATATGGTTATAACTCCTGATGGTAAAAAGGTTCATTTCGGTTCAACGATGGAAGATTACACATACCATAATGATAAGGAAAGATTAAATAATTTTAGAAATCGTAATAAGAAATGGAAAGATTACCCTATATATTCTCCTGCTTATCTGTCTTATTATCTTCTATGGTAAGGGGTAATGCCCCTTCAACCCCAACATCAGTAAGTGGTTTATATAGTTTATCCTGTATATGTAATGGAAAATGTGAAGTCTGCCCCTCCGCTAACTCGCTACAATCTGCTAAAATCTCGCACCAATCAATAGGGAAACCCTCAAACTTTTCAGCGTAATAATCAGTATCTAAAACCTTAAAGTTTAGATTATCCGTTATAACTCTATCGCTCATCTGCTCCATAAACATTCTCTTAATATCCTCCATACCGCACTCTTGGAAGTCAGGTAAAGTAGCAGTACCATTAGTTAGGTCTTCTAGGGATACAGCGTTATTTATAGACATTATAGTATTTGTAGAGATTTTATTTTCTCTGTAATTACTATAAATGAGCGATGTTAGCAGTGATGAAGAATATAGCAGTTCGTCGAGCGAGGAAGAAGAGATTTTACAGAAACCACCACCAAAGGCAAAGCGTGTATATACGAAACGAAAAGAGATGACTGAAGAAGACAAACAGAAACGCTTAGACATTCTTAAGAAGGGTAGAGAGGCAAAGGCACAGAAGGCATTAGAACGGAAGCAAGAACAAGAGCGTATTAAGGAAGAACAAGAGGCAAAGAAGAAAGAGAAGAAAGAGAAGAAGAAGAAAGCTAAGGAAGTAGTGAAAGAGATACACCACTACCACGAAGCACCTAAAGAAGCACCACCACAGCAAATAGTAATACAGCAACAGCAGGTAGAACCTAAGAAGAAGATTAAACCAGCGAAACCACCACCTCCTATATTTACTTTTCATTAAGGGTAGGGGATTTTTTGTATCCCCCTATTATATATGTCCCTTACGATTACTGAAAGGCAGAATGACGACTTAAAGATTAGAAACACCGCTAATAATTTAGACAAACCATTAACGGATAGATTACCTGACCCATTACCTAATTATAATGGTTTTTGTATGGTTATAGCAGGGGCTTCAGGTTCAGGCAAGACGACTTTTTTATATTCAATTATGACTAAAAATAAGATTAAGGGCATTAGGCAGAGTTATAAAAAGGTATTTGATAAAATCTACATAGTATCAGGAACTATAGGAAGTGATAGTATGAAAAATGACCCATTCAGGAAAATACCAGCAGGGCAGAAATACGAAACACTAACAGAGGAAGCATTAAATGAAATAGATGAGAAAATACAAGCTAGTAGAGATGATGATGAGAATAGTATAATAATTTTTGATGATGTAGGTAGTCAATTACGAAAGAAGGCAGGTATAGAAAAGAAACTAGTACAGATGGTACAGAACCGCAGACATTTATATACGAGTATGATATTTTTAGTACAAAGGTTTAGAGATGTACCAACAGGCATACGGAATAATATGTCCCATTTTATAACATTTAAAATGAAAAACAGACCTGAAACAGAAGCGATAATGAATGAACTATTTAATTTTGATAAGAAGCAGACGCTAGAAATATTAAGTTATGTATTTGATAATGATGATAAGTATAGTTTTTTGTTTGTAGATATGTCGTTAAAACTTACTAATATGTTTAGGTTCTTTAAGAAGTTTAACGAATTACAAATTAAGGTAGAGGATTGATACCGACACCGATACCGATATATTATTTTATCTTCTAATTATATATGAAGCAGGAACAAAAAGTTAATGTTGTTGTGAATGTAGGAGAAGATAAATTAAAACTCAAGAGGAAGAGGAAGAAGAAGAAGAAGAAAGCAACAGGAGAAGGAGCAGGAGTAGCAAGACAACAACCAATAGTATTACATATGCCCCCTCAAGCTCAACCATTCGTACCTTCTTATCAACCAGTTCAGGGTTTTACACCTGAAAGATTTACACCACATAATGTACCACAAGAAGTAGCACCTATCACAAGCACCTTAACAGAAGAGAATGTAGCAAGAATGGAGGGAGAGCAGGGTACAGAGTTTGCCCCAGTACAACAATACAGAGAACGAATTAATTTAGGAAGTTCAATAGATGATTTATCCGTAAGTGATATTACCGATTTTACAGCTAAAGATGCTGACCCTGACGATATTCGCTTAAGACAATTTGCGAAAGATTTCGGTAGGCAACTAGCGAAAGCAGAAGAGGCACTGGTAAGGTCAGGATTTGACGATAGAAGCATAGGGAAGTCATCACAAGGGGCAGTAACTTTTGTAGAACCACCAGTACAGGATTTAACAGTAGCAGAAAGCGAACAACGACCAACAATAGGAAGACGAAGAGGAAGACCACTAGGAAGTAAGGATAAGAAGCCTAGACAACCTAGAGGTATGGGAGCAATAAGGAGTAGGAGCGTATCATAGGGATAAATCCCCTAACTTTGTAAAAGTGTTATATTATAGAAAAATATAATCTCTATAAATTATATAATGACTGCCGTATTATGCCTACACCCTATATTTATAGAAAATGCTATAATGATTTCACAGAAACTTAATATACCATTACATTCAGGAGATTTAGACCCTAAGGAAAATGATTTATACCTAGTATTTGGAGGACACGAACGGACATTAGAACTATTGGAAGTACAGATTAGAAAGAAGGTAAATTATGTGATATTCAATAGCGAACAACCAAGTAGTAGGTTCTTTAAGGATAAGTTCTACTTACGACTATTAAGGGAAAATGTAGTATTTGATTATGCGAACAATAACATTAAATACTTGAATGAGGTTCTAAAGATTAAAGTATATTCTACATTTGCTTTTGATTTTACAGCACTACCGCAGGAAGACACACACGAACGAGATATAGATTTACTATTTATAGGCAGTAAGACACCTGAACGAGAGAGGGTATATGAGATGTTGAAGACTAAATACCCTGATAAAAATATAGTATTTGATTTTGAATGGAAACTAGTTAAACCACAGGAGGTTAAAAATATGATTGCTCGAGCAAAGGTAGTATTAAACATACCTATATATGAAGATGGTAATTTAGAAACACATAGGATTAATAACGCTTTGTCGTGTAGATGTAATGTAATCAGTCATAGGAAAGCAGACAAGGAAACGATTGAGTTTTACGATGATTTCATTTTCTATTACGATGATGTAGATAAGATTGATTTAGATATGGTAGATGATAGTAAGGAGAGTTATGAAGAATTGAGTAAAAGGATTACACCGCACACGCTACATAATGCTATGATGATAGATAAGTTAAAGAACATTAAGCGATAGGGGATATATCCCCTAAAACCCCTACCGATACCGACACCGATACATTATTAGGGGGCAAGGGGGATTTTTTGTATCCCCCTATTATATATGTCCTTCACTACGAATATAGATGGAAGTATAGGGGGTAATAGCGTACTAGTCTTTAATAGTGTAAATGTATGTACTGATAATGTATCTTGTACTAATCTAAGTGCTACTAACGCTTCAATCATAAACCTTACCAGTAATTATTTTGAACCTTCTAGTATTTTTTCACCGCTGGTAGAGGGGACACACGGAGAGTTTGATAATTGCTCTATTAATAACTTATCAATCTTAAATGATGTATCCATAGTAGGTAATCTTGATTTAACGAATATATCAGTACAAAATGCCTCAGTCAGTAATGACCTTACCGTAGATAATGAGATTACAACAACCTTTTTATCAGCGTTCGGTAATATAAATTGTTCTGCTAATATCTCAGGTCTTAGTTTGAATATAAGCAATGACGCTAATATATCAGGTAGAGTTGGTCTTAATGGTATTGATTTTAAACGAACCCCTAATGATGGTGGAGGTATTCCTGCGTATCTTAATGTTAATTCAGCGTCTTTACAAATGTACCTTAATTACTCTATGACCTTTAATCGTAATAATTCAGGACTTGTATTTATGAAGTTGGATTACGCTAATAATAATGTCAATATGTCTAACCTATCGTTATATAATCTCAGTCTTACTAATTCTAATGTGAGTAATATGAGTGTTGATAATCTAAGCACACAATCGGCTACTCTTAGACAAATAGAATATAGAAGCAGTCCATCAGGGGTAAAATCATATGTAAGTGTTAATAGTGGTTCTGTTAAACAATTTCATAAAAGTTCTTGGGTGTTTCAAAAAGATGACGAAGCAGGTATAGTATTTATGAAAATAGATTACGCTAAAAACAATGTCAATATGTCTAACCTGTCGTTATATAATCTCAGTCTTACTAATTCTAATGTGATTAATATGAGTGTTGATAATCTATCTACTAACCTACTAAACAACATATCAGCTGGAGATTTTATTACCTTAACAACAGACCCTTCGACACAGCAATTAGTTATTACAGGTCAGGGAGGGTTAAACTCATCTAACCTATCATTAGATAATCTCAGCGTGAGCGATAGTTTAACATCTGTTAAGATGAATGTAAGTAATATAAGTGTTAATAATTTATCTACTGACCTACTAAACAACATATCAGCAGGTAATAATATCACACTTAGTACAGATGCTACAACTAATAAGATAGTCATTACAGGAGCAGGTACTAGCGTATCAGGTAATGTTTCGGTAAGTGATTTCGTAGAAACAATTACTATTATGCCGTCAGGTACTCTTGCGTTTCCTTCTCAGGGTATAAATCAAACATCTAATTTTGTAACTTGTAAAGAAAGTCAAGATGGGGCAAATTATACATCTACGAATATGGTTCAGGTTAATGCTGGTGATAAAATGATTTTTACTTGGAAGCAGTCAGCGTGGATACAAAACGGAGCGGCACAAGGGAGTATTAACTGCTACTTAATTTCAGGCACAGCACCACCTTCAGGTTCTAATCGTACGAGAGTAGGAAGAATATATAGTTATGTATATCCACATAGCGACCACGAAGATATAGTAGGGACTTTTATTTATGTTGCCCCTTCATCGTTTCAGTTCTACCGCTCACAAATGATAGCAACAGGGGGACTTGTCACACAGGGTCAGGACTACGGCTCGGCAACTTGTACCATATACAGGGCAACTATACCTAATAAAATAACGATACCTAACCTATTAAATGTAAGTAATATCTCGGTTGATAATCTATCTACTAATCTACTAAACAATCTATCAGCAGGGGAAAATATCAGTTTAACAACAGACCCTATCACACAACAGATAGTCATTACAGGACAGGCAGGTGGTTTAAACTCGTCTAATCTCAGTCTTGATAATTTATCTATTGAGGGTGATACTGATATTAAAGGAAAACTTGTAGCAGGTGATATTGAGTTTAGAAATATCGGTTCTACTGCCGTAGTATCTTATCTTCAAACAAATATGCCTTCTATGAAGTGGTTTTTAAATAAAACGATGGATTTTAGAAAAGATGATGACGCAGGAATTGTTTTTATGAAGTTAAACCACAGCGTAGGAAATGTTAATATATCTAATTTATCAAATGCTAATTTAAGTGTAGGTAATGTATCAGTATCAGGGGGTATAAATGTGAGTAATTTATCTATTGCTGGTGTTACTGATATGAAAGGAAAACTTGTAGTAGGTGATATTGAGTTTAGAAATATCGGTCAAACTGCCGTAGTATCTTATCTTCAAACAAATATGCCTTCTATGAAGTGGTTTTTAAGTAAAACGATGGATTTTAGAAAAGATGATGACGCAGGAATTGTTTTTATGAAGTTAGACCATCTCGTAGGGAATGTTAATATATCTAATTTATCAAATGCTAATCTAAGTGTGGGTAATGTATCAGTCATAGGGAGTATTACTACCCCTTCGGCAACAATAACAGATTTAACTATTACTAGTGGGGGTACTTTTAATCACAATCTCATAGGGAGTATCACGGAGGGAGCGAATATGAGTATAGTTTCAGTATTAGATAAACCTCGTATTGGTCTTAATCCTGATATAAATATTTCTAATATGAGTGTGGATAATATATCGTGTTATGGTATAATAGATGTTAATAGAATAAATGCGAGTACTATACATACTGAGGAACTTAATGTTAGTGGTTCTGCCCCTTTATTTACTGATGGTTTAAATGTATATGGTTCAACTACAACACAAAATATAAGTACTAATCATATAAGTTCAACAGGATTTATCACAGCGGACGGAGATATAAGAGCGTCAGGAGGATTTAGAGCGATAGGTGGTTCAGGTATTTATTCAACAGGGGCAATTCAATTTAATAATGCTAATGATGGGACAGGTGATAGTTTGGAGATTTACTATACTGGTACTCAGTTTGGAATGGGTACTACAAGCGGTAAGGACTTTACGATTAACGCAGGATATAGCACAGGAGGACTGGTAGTAGATGGAACTTTAAACAATATCAATATGAGTAATTGCTCGATAGATAATTTATCTACTGATAATATCAGTACGCTTTTTTTATCTACGACACAGATTAGAATGAAAGACCCAGCAGACCCAGCAACAACGAAAGGTAGTATTTTTTGTAATCCTATTGCGTTTCAGTATTACGGACCGCATCAAGTATTTTTTAATAATACAGTATCCCCTAATGTAGAATATATGAGAATGGATAGTACAAGGTCAAATGTGAATATTTCTAATTTATCCTCTACGAATACATCTATTTTAAACGATATGACTATCACACGAGATTTAGATGTGGATAGATATTTAAGTTATAAACCGAGATTTTTAACACGATGGAGAGATAGTGTTTATGGGATTACTGGGACAGCTCAAGATGTTCAGTTTAACAGAGAGGAAACTGCTATGGCTGGAGGAGCTTTACAAGTATCAGGGGACGGAATACAAGCACTACTTGCTGGTTGGTACAGGGTAGATTGGAGCGTGGGATATAGGAAACTAAATAATAATGGAGGAGAACGATTAACAGCAAGAACCTATTTAAGAATTAATAATGTTTTTTATGGAAAATATGGGTTCGGTTCTACTACCTATTTACGCTCATCAACTATTAACTGCGTAGGTTTTAGTTCAGGAAGTCAGTTAGTTTATGCTAATGAGAATGATATAATACACCTTAGAACTGATTGTGCTATACAAACGAACACAGATTTTACAAGCGACTTTAACGGACAGCGTATTTTATCTAGCACTAGGTTTAGTTGTGAGTATGTATCCAATTCAGGGGAAACTTAAGGAGGGGGATTTATCCCCCTGACCCCCTACCGACACCGACACCGATACATTATAGGGTTTATAAGGGGTGAAACCCCTTAATTTTTATATCTTCTTATTATATAATGTGTAGTTGTGAGTTCGTAGAAAAGTATGTACTGCTTAATAATGTTAATGCGAATATCGTAGATGGTTCGTATATTGAGATTGATTTAGGTAATAGTTTTGCTCGAACCCCTAATATGAGTGTTGAACTTATTAGTGCTACACTTAGAACAAATATTTACTATTCGGCTTTAGTGGTTAAATTAGATGAGAACCCTGACAACTATAAGGGAACTGATTTAAAGGGTGCTGGTATGGGTATCCTTGAGTATAAAATGGTTTTTGATGGTGGAGCTTTCACTGATTATATTTACACTTTAAGTAATAACGGAGGGTCTAGTCTAACCATACCAAGCATTTCTAAACTTCGTATAGATATTGAAAATGTCGCTTCTTCTGCTCTCGTGCCTCTTGTTGATTATTTCGCTGTTGTGATGTTGATTAAGATTAAATACCCTAAGCAGGACGATAATATTACTGATGCTTTCAGTCGTCAATTACAGCGAAGTAATATCTAAATGTTCTTCTATGTAATCTTCTATGTCTAAATGCCGTTCTATATAATAGTCTAGGTCTAGGTTTTGTTGGTTCAGGTTTCTTACCTTATCTAATAACAATTTATTAATTTTATTCATAGTGCTTAGTCTTGATTTACAAAAACGAGTAAATAGTTTATTCTTGTTGTATGTGCTTTCGTATCTACATATAGGACAATTAAAATATATGATGGTTGATTTAATATTTATCATTTTATTTAGGCAGTTAAGGCATACCTTACTAGTACAGCTACCGAAACATTTAACGGATTTTTCTTTTTCTTCATAGCATATATCACATATCGTATAATCTTTCATATTATATGATATAGTTATTATATTTTTATGTATCTATTATATATAATGCCTATGAGTGAAGGATATGATGGAGCTAGTAATTTTCCTTACATAGATTTCGTGAAGAAATATATGAAGAAGGAGGAGATGTCGTGGAGTTGTGCCGTGTGTGATATTAAAGAAAAGGGACTATGGGTTAGTTCTAAGGATAAAAAGCGTGAGGAGCGACGGATTAGACGAGAGGAGAAGAAAGCGAAGAGTGATGAGGATAAGCCGAAGAAGAAGAAAGAACCTAAGGCTGTTAAGGTTAAGAAGAGTATTAAGGATAAGGTAAAAAGTGTGGTTGGAGATGAAGATAAAGACGCTAAAGAACCAAAGAAGCGACTTAAGCTAGTTAAAGAACTGGTAGGAGTGGATAAACCTAAACCTAAGGAGAAGCGACTTAAGCTAGTTAAAGAGCTGGTAGGAGGAGAGGATAAAGACGATAAAGATAAACCTAAACCTAAACCTAAGAAGAAGCGACTTAAGATAGTGGGGGAATAATCCCTATATTTAAATCGGTATCGGTATCGGTGTCGGTACGATATCCTCTTTAACCTTGCGTGGTCTTCCTCGTGGTTTTGGTTCTTTACCTTCATTCTTCTTATCTCGGTTTGCCTTAATCTTCTCGTTTCTTGCTTTTACCCATTCAGGGTTTTCTTTCATTCTCTTATAGTATTCTCGTAGTTGAGTATTATAAGTTTCCCTGTTTTTCTCACGATACTTATATACTGCTCGTTTCACACTATCGGTATAATATTTTTTGGTTTGTTTTTCTTCCTCCATTATATATATACATTAGATAATAATTATTTAAGTTGTTTTAATATATATATATTTAATATATATACTATCCCCTTTCTTAAATCATTTGTTCGTTCTCGCTTAGAGTTGATGATGATGAAGATGATGATGATGATGAGTTAGCTTTTACAGGTATAGAAAATATACTCTTCTTAACTGGTAGTTCTATCATAATGTCTTTCATATTAAGTAATAAATTACTCTGCTCGTATAGGTCTGTATATCTCTTATAGAACTCATCTAATATCTCTATTGCGTTATGCGGTCTATTATCTATGTCTAATGATAATACCTTAAATATGTCTGTACTAAGGTTATAGTACTGCTTAGATTTCTCTAACTCATTCTCTATTGTTTCCTGTAGTTTAAGGTATAGTTCTATACTATTTATGACTGATATGACTAATGATATGAGGCAGGTTATGGCTGATATATCAGTTTGGTTTATGTAGTTTTGGAGGCCGACCGACGACACCGAAGCCACGCTAGAAAATAAAATAGTCGGTATTCTAAAGTAATTACTAAAATCTTTACATCTAAAGTACTTACGCTTATGTTGTAAAGACATAACTACGGCATTCTGTCTTATACGCTCTAATACATTTTCTATATCCGTACTCCACATAATATATAGAGGGATTTAATTTACGCTCTGTACGCTTTCCAAAGCGTCTTAAAGGGGTCTTAGGGGATATATCCCCTGTGTGCCTGACTTCTCTTATGTCTGTTAATGTTGTCTTTTCTTACACTCGCACCGCAGGGGCATTTATACATACCTATTACTCTATTAGGTCTTTCTATAGTTCCTGTTCCGTTCTGTATCCTCTTCCAGTAATCATTACTATTACATCTATTACATAGGATATATCTAAACTCTCCGCTCGAGTGGTCGTGGTCTATACATTTTCTTATGGTATCGCTAAACCTGATATTACACACCTCACAATTATCACAGGCATCACGATAAGATATAATAGCTAGTTTCTGTTCTCCCTTAAAGTATTCCATATATATAATACAAGATATATTATATTTATCTTTAAACGCTTTTATTGGATATATACTTAAAACTTAATATTTCTAATGAATGAATATTTACTCTCTATGGTAAAATCCTTATTGTATTCAAAGCAACATTTTAAACCATCACACGCTAGGTCAAATTGTAGAGAGTTTCCCTTATATAAGTCTTTGTAGATACTCATATAGTCTGTGTTGTTCTTTTCCTTAAAGTGTCTAATTGAGGCATCACTTACCCCCTTCATTCTAATATGATAATCATATACTCCTTTCTCATCTCCTTCCAGTTTATCTATGTAGCATTTCTTACCTAGAAAGATACTCTCAACCGCTTTTAGTTCTCCCTTACATACATCACTACTAAAATCAATATGAAATTGTCCTAGTTGTTTTCCGTTTAGAACCTTACCATACTTACTCTCGTATGCTTGTTCTAGTTTCTTAACATCTTTTAGTTCTATGTGAATACTATCTGTATCTTGATAATACATTTTACACCCTTCGTCTTCTCCTGTCGTCATCACCTCATTCATAATACGCTTACTCATAGATAAAACTTCTACTCCAATATGAGCGTTATTAAAATGGTTGTTAATCTCCTTGTCGTGTATTACCTTATATGTCTTCGTGTGTTGTGTTCCGTATAGTTCTATTATCTCCTTAACCTTATCGTAGTTCTTTACTAGGTGATTGTTTAGAAACTTACCATTAATGTACTTGTCCTCTGTATCGAATGGTTTTAGTAGTGTCTTACCATAGGCACTATTCATAAGAAGTTTATATACTTCTTGTATTTGGTTCTTCTGTTTCTTCATCTCCAATCGTGTATTAAACAAATGATTAATTACACTCTTAATAGTGTTGTTTCTCCCCTCGTTGTAATAGTAGCCATCAATCACATCAAACTTTATTTTATGAAACTCTATTAGGTCTTCCAAAGCTATTTTATCTACATATATTTCCTCTCCTATCATATCATTATTAAAATCCCTAATACCTTCTTTTGTTAGCTTTGACATTAGGGGGAAGTCATACTTCTTACCAACATCAGTTATTCTAATCTTAATAAAATATCCGTCTTGCTGTTTCAGGTAATCATAGGTCAGGTTCTCTAGAACCTTAGGCACTCCTTTTAGGTATCCTCCAATATCTCCTAGTCTATTCATAGATGACGGATACAGAGACACTCCGTCATAATCTGCGATTTCGTTTTTTGTTCTCCATTTCTTATTTCTTGCCGTCATAGTCCTTCCACCAACCATACTCTTCTGTATGTATTCTCTCGGCACACCTGAGAGCATATACACATCATCATATACTCCCTCCTTCAACATATAGTCGTTCGCTAGTGATGGTAATGAGATATATTCCCCAATATCCAATTCGCATACTTCATTAATCCAGCCTTTAAACTTTTTATAACCATTCCATAGCACGATACAATCCATCTCACAATACTTTTTAGAATACTTGATAATGTCTATGGTTTCATCTCCACAATCCCATTTAGAGCAGTTGTCGTAGAATTGCTTTACATACTCATTACATTTGTTATTGTAATCGTCATCTTTCTTTACTCCTATGTTCTGTGTCTTAAACTGATGCTTTAAATGTTTGTTAATGTCTGTCTTACTTATAAACCGCTTATTCACATTTTCCTTATTGTAAAGACCATAAGGGATAATCTCCTTTTGCTGTTCTAGTCCAAACATCTTACCAAAAGAACTTAATCGAGTTGCGATAAAAGCGTAGCTATCCTGAATGATAATAGGCATCTTAGAACCATTATAAGAAAAATTACCCTTTGCCTGTAGTAGGGATTTACCACGCTGTATAACATTCAAAGACCCCTGATTGAAATAATCATATAAGAACCTCAAATCATAACCTGCGTTGTGAGCGAGTAAATAGATTTCGTATTCCTCATAGTTCTTACCTAGATACATAAGCATATCAAAACCGCACTTTTCCCCATAGAAGCATTCATTAACATCATCGTTGTAAAGACAACACATATAAGGTATGTGTCTTACTCCTTCTGTTGTCGTTTCAAAATCAAATGTAAATACTCGTCTTTCCTTTCCGTGAAAATATTTATTACCTGTTCTCATCTCATACTTATCTTTGTATTCATTTACTTTTGTATTTACTACTTCATCATAAGTTAGGTTTCCAAACTCTTCTACCTTTGTATGGTAGATAGTCTTAAAAACCTCATCACTTTTAGTAATCTTTGTTAATGCTCCTTCTGTACTCATAAGCAACTTAACCACATTAAAACTATCAATAAATCTCGTGTCGCTTCTCTCATACTTCCCATTCTTCATTTTGTAAATCTTCCACCATTCCTTATTACCTTTTACCTCTTCATAATTTTTAATTGCGTATGATGTAATCTCCATATCTTTAATAATAAAATAGTGTTCGTCTATGCGTCCTAGTTTAACTTCATTCATACCAACTTCATTAATCGTTCTAACTTTACTAGATGTCTTATCGTCAAGTTCTCGTATCATAAACTTTATGTTATTTTCCTTCGCTATTTTTTCTATGGTCTTAAATGATATATCATTAGATTTTAGATTACACTTTACACTATTAAGCTTTACCTCGTCTAGAACTCCTGACTGCTCTAATGAGTATATGAAACAACCCTCATAATTATTCTCCTTTACACTTACATTATTATATATCTGTAATGCCGAGAAGTCATAATCTAGGTTATGTGTGTATTTAAAAAATTGTCCTTTTCGTGTCTTCTTCTGTTTGCCGTCTATCTGTAGTCGTTGAAATATAATAGGGGCATCAGGATTACTTACAATATTGAATGCGTATTTATCATCACTAGTCATAGCGTCTTCTTCTTCACCGAAAAGATTACCTGACTTTAACAGGTTAGTAATTCTCATAATGTTATTAGTAGATAGTGTAGTAATTTGATTTCCTATGATTGATACAATAGGATATTTTTTAGAATGGTTTAGAACCTCTATGAGTTCTTCTTGTGTGTCCCATTTGTACGATACTTTCTTACCTGTTCTCAGTTGCGTTTTTAGTTTAGTTATTTTGCCGTTAATTCTATCTACTTCTTTATTATATCTTTTCCCTATAAGATTGTAGGCATTCTCTACCATTTTAGCATTCCTTATTTTCTCATTCTTAATATTTTCCTGTCTGTCTGTGAGTAGAACTTCTCCCTCCTGTAAAAGTTTTAGTACTAGTTGTTGTCCTGTTCTAACCTTATAGAACTTGTTGAGTTTTCTTTTTCCTAAAGTTGTAGTTGCTTTTTGTATGCTTCTCATTATTATATACTATACCAATATTTTATTTTTAAGTTGTTTTTCCTTAATATAATATATATGTTTCCTATATATGAGGGGATACTTTGCCTTACCATAAAAACATAATTTATTCATTATATTATGTTTCCCTTACTCA
>Ga0208899_1001155_pt1 | contig 18834 bp, 22 predicted proteins | sample VirMetDEL_Nov_24_FD_184518 | JGI IMG/M metagenome (GOLD analysis project Ga0208899, IMG submission 184518) | Aqueous microbial communities from the Delaware River and Bay under freshwater to marine salinity gradient to study organic matter... | ecosystem: Environmental > Aquatic > Marine >... | reverse complement strand
TACATTTGAGGTTGAAACATATCAACTGCTGCTAGTATCCAACGGTAGAACAGATATAGACAACAGGATAATGGCTATCAAATACCTCAACGATGCGATGGAGAAAGACCTTAAATGGATACCCAATGATGGGCCTAAAGTGTTCAGAGAGTTTACAGTAAGACAAGATGATACCCTAGAGAAAGATGAGTTTGTAATGCACATAACATTTTATGGAAGGAAGTAGAGAACAGGTCTACCACGATGCAAGTGTACTGCATGACCTAGTAGACGATTGGAAAGAAGGGTGTAAGTTCGATGATGACGGCATATTAGTAAACGATATGAAGGCTAAGATGCTGTTGTTTAACTTGGTACAGTATATCAACGATATAATTGATATTGAGGATGAAGAGTAATGTTCTTGATTACCACAATGCAGTAGACAAGCACATGGGGGGTGCGCCTGAACGTCTTGCTCAATATGTGAGATGTAGATTGACTGATAACAGTTGGTGGAGCGAGGGTAAAAATCCTATAAGCTCTTGTGGGTTTGATTGGAGGGATTCACTAGAGGGTGAAGAATTTTGGAATGCTGTTGAAAGCAATCGTTGGGGAAACGCAATGAATACTGCTTTCTGGAAGCAGCACGATAATAAAACAGCAGAAGATATTAAGTCTGGTGAAGAGCTTTTTGATGATGCAATGGAAAGCCTTAAAAGGGCTTACACCATGCTTATTCAATCTGCAATGTTCTACGAGGATTCAGACTTAGAGTTAAGTAATGAATTTAAGATAGAGGTATTGCAAAGAGCAGTTGAAGTAGTTAAACTCATTGACGAGGAATGAAGAAGCATAACGAGAATGATTGGGACAGCGTAGAAGATGAATCACACCTCTACGAAGAGCATAGACGTAAAGAGGGACAGTCATACCCTCCTTACTTTAACTCAGAAGAAGAGTACCTACTAGCCAAGTACCACATAGACCTAGCACTAGAACAGATAGCCTCTATGTATGCTAATGAGAGATGCCATAGAGATAGTTTCCTAACAGAAGACGAGTATATCTCCCATAAAGAAGAACTCAAAGACAGGGAAATAGTAATGCTGCTGTCTGTAAGAGACCATTTCCCGTCACATATAGATGGGCTTATCAATACCCTCGATTAAATATAAAACAACCCTTATTATGGGAAAGTACAATCAGTACGAACAAACAGTTAGGGATGTATTCAAGCAACACCCCGACTGGGGTTCAGACAAGATTGCAGAACACATTGTAAGGGGAAACAATCTGCATATTAGCGCAAGTGGACTAGCTAGACATATTAGGCGTAACAACCTACTCCAACAGCATAGCCACGCGCACTCACTCAAACAAGCAAAGGTTCTGCTATTCGATATTGAAACAGCACCTATGCTATCCTACCACTTCGGACTATGGGGTCAGAACATTAGGATGCCAGACGTATACAAAGAAGGCTGTATACTCACATGGAGTGCTAAATGGCTCTTTGGCGAAGAGATTATCCAAGAGAAGATAACACCTAAAGAAGTTGTAGATAGGAACGATGAACGTATCGTAAGGAAGCTGTGGAAGTTGCTAGATGAATGCGATATAGCCATAGGCCATAACGTAAACAAGTTCGATAAGAAGGTAGCTAATCAGAGGTTTCTAAGGTACGGTATGCCTCCACCCTCTTTCTACGAGACTATTGACACCCTCCTGCACTCTAGGAAACAGTTTAAGCAGCCCTCCCATAGACTTGATGATATATGTAGGTTCTTGGGTATAGACGGTAAGGTAGAAACACCTAAAGGGCTGTGGAGAGATGCTGTGGAAGGAGATGCAGAAGCTATAAGCCTAATGGCTCAGTATTGTGATAACGATGTCAAGATATTGGAAGATGTGTATTTGGCTATGAGAGCGTATATAAAGCCTCACCCAAATATCGGTCTGCTAGAGAATCCTGAAGATGGATACTGCTGCCCTACCTGCGGAGGCCATGAGTTTAAGTTCGATGGTGAGTACAGGACGTATGTCAATGTGTATGATAACCTAAGATGTACTAGCTGTGGTAGCTTGCAAAGAAGTAGAACAGCTAAAACACCAAAGGAAGTGAGAGACAGATTGTTAGTTAGTAATCCAAAGTAATCAGTGATGAACGAGTTTTACTATTTCGAGGAGAGCTGGAATGTCGATGAAGAGGAAGAAACAAATTGAAGATGAGCGAGAATCAAATACAATCTACTGTTCAGTCGCCCCAACAGAGTGCGATAAAAGATGCAAAGCAACAGGAACTTGCACCGTTGTTACCTCAAGGTTTCGGGGGGAAGATAATACTGATGGTAGTACCAAATGAAAGTGGGGTACATCACCATCGGATAATTGAGCCACTAGACCTGCTCATGGAAACATACCCTGATGAATACTTCGTTATCAGGGTTGATGACCTAGACTTCGCCATAGGCACTTACTCAGACCTACTCACCTATGTAGATATTGTATACTGCTCTAGGTTTATATCCCATTACAGAACCCAAAAGTCTATGGTAGACCTGCTGCACAAAAACGGTGTTGCAGTAATAGTAGATACAGATGACAGTTGGGATATAGATGCTACCCATGTGATGCACCAAGCATGGAGCAGAGACGTACATAGAGATAGAAATGGTAATGTCGTATCAGATGGCAATACCATGAAGAAGTGGAAAGAATCTGTTATAGCTGCTGATGTTGTTATCGTAACCAACGAACAGCTTAAAGAAAAAGCCTCTAGGCTCAACGATAACGTACACATAGTCAGAAACGCTCTTAACCATAAGAGAACAGATATGACTATCGTTAAGCATCCAGATGCTAATGATAAGATTGTCTTCGGCTATCTAGGAAGCCCTACCCACCAAAGAGATGTACAAAGACTTGGGCTAGGTTTTAACGCACTGTATAGCCAATATAAGGATAGGTTCAATGTGGTGCTAGGCGGAGATATGCGTAAGAAGAAAGAGACGCAAGAGCTGATGAAGACCCTAAAAAGAGGACAGACTATTGTAGGTGTAGAAGTCTTTAATAAGTATGTAAGGACTTTCAACGGTGGGTCACATACAGAGCATAGCAACTTCTCTACCTTCCCTTATACGGATGTGAATGCTTATATGGCGTACTACAATATGATTAACGTATCGCTAGTACCCTTGGAGAAGAGTAACTTCAATATGTACAAGTCTGAACTGAAGATGATAGAGGCCGCTTCTATGGGTTGCCTTATGATGGTGAGTGATGTGATGCCTTACAGCCCTTTCCTAAATGAGGATATAGCTGTCGTTGTTAAGGATGACCATAAACCTGAAAAGGTGTGGAGAAAGGCTATGGTAGACTTGATTGAAAACCCCGATGAATACTTACCTAGAATCGTTAATGCTATGAAGTGGTTTAACGATAACTACAAGTTGGAAGATGTTAATGAACTGAGAAAAGAGATAATTGACAACCTGTAACCCATAAAAGACAATCTAACGGACAAACTGTCCTTTAATCAAGACAAATGAAATACGTCAAAGTAAGCCATAAGAAAGGCAAGCACCTGTCAGACTTAAAGTCAATGTTGTATGTTCTAGGCAAGATGGCTGTATCACACTCAGCCTTTGTCTATGTGCAGGTAGGTAACGGCTTTAAGGTAGACGTTCCTGATTGGCAAAAGGTTGGTGGATGGAAGAATAGGCTAGTAAAGAAAGAGAGTGAGACATTAGCCGCCATAAGGTACTATACTGATAACCCAGAGGGATGTAAGTACCAAAGGTTTAGCTCTATCCCTAGCAGGTTCTATGTATCTGACGAAAGAGTTGGAGAGGGTGGGTTTATGAATGCCTCTATCTTTATCTCTAGGAAAGAGGGTGAGTGGATACCCTGTATGCCTTGGGTTGAGGGGATTGAAGATGGCTCTACGCTAGATAGGGATGTTTACTACTACGTCCACATTGATACCTTTGAGTATATGTGGGATGTGTGGTTTAACAATTTTGTTCAGTTTGTGTACAACCTAAAGGTTTCTCGTTCAACCTAAAGACCTCCCTGCTTATACCAAGCGTCTACATTATCATCCTCTTCGTAGTAGATAGTCCCATCCTCAGCAAAAGGATTTACAACCCCGTCTTCATGGAACGGGGTTTTTTTATACAAGTCACTAAGCGTACCTTTATGGTTTCTTTGGTAGGGGGTGCTGTGTAGCTTCTCTTCAGGTGATGGTACTGTGTTACCGTATTTGTTCACCATATCCAAGAAATCCTCTACCATCCTACGGGCTTTGGTTGATAGCCTGAACCTCTCTCGTATCATCCGAGGCTCTATGTGAACATGGATGTTATCTCCCTCTCCCTTACGCCTAGCAACCTTCACCTCTGTCTCGTCAAAGGCTTTGAGTATAAGACGTTTCTCTAGTAGTTGATACAAACGTCTGATGATGTATTTACCACCTGCTGGGTATCTCTTTTGAAGGGTGTTGCCTGAGAAGAAGTCAAAGTCATAGACGCATAACAGTATGGCTATAAGGTTGGGGTTGATGTCGTGCTTTTGAGAGAATTTAACCAAAGCCATTTCGTAACCTGCTATATGGTCTACCTTCCTTTCGCTCTTAGGTCTTAGCTTGTGGTCTAGTGTTTTGTATTTAATTTGCTTCATGTTACAAATTTAATAAATGCTTAACTTTGCACTTGAAAACGCAAAGATAATGTCAAAGGGTAACAACCTAGCCGATAGCGGAACATTCCATAGAAGTTCACTAGGACTGAATATCCACCTGAACCTAGATACCAATAACGCTTTCTATACAGACGAGGTAGAAGGTCTATCTGTACAAAGCATCCAAGCATCGGGAGACGGTTACTTCCTAGCTACCTTTGCCACAGGTGATGACCTAAGCAAGATTATCAAGTTCAGCACGCTCGTACTTGTAAACACCACAGTTGCTACAAACAAGAGTAATGACGGTAGCTTTATGATTGAAGCTGTTGATAATACAGCCAAGACCATACGATACTACAATCCATTAGGCCTTGCACAAGCGGGAGTGGCTGGCTCAGGCTCAGTAGTCCCACACCAAGGGGCTTTCTACTTAAAAGTCCTTGAAGACGATACCACCTTCACTTCATTGGTAGAGAACTCAGACTATATCGGTGGTGATGTGGATATGTTAGAAGGTCTTACGTTGGCAAAAGGAGACCAAGAGTTCGGTTTCTTCACAGAGATTGTTCCTTCAGCAGGTAAGGTTCGTATAGCTATATTCTAATATGTCAGACTTAAACAGCGGTAGCGGCTCTAGTTTATACCAATCTATCCTAACACTAGCTACCAACCTAATATCAGGTAGCTTAAAAAGAGTACAAGATGGAGGTGGTAACAATACTGCTTTGCAGCTATCTACTGCTGCTGTAAAGGCTGACAGGCTAGAGATAGACGCTGTTACTCAGGTGAGTGCAGACCCACTTAACATACTCAGTTGGGATGCTGGCACTAAGCAGGTTATCAGAACAAATTCAGCATTATTCGGTGGTTTCGATACGGGTTGGGAGAATTTAACTGGTTACGATGGTGCTACTCAGACCTATGGGCTTCCTACCATTGCTAACCTACCTTCCACACCTCAGTATAGGATAGTTGGTAGGCAAGTGATGTTCAGGGGTACTCTGTGTATCCCATTGGCAAATAGTGGTGGTGATTTAGTTGTAGACTATGACAATGCTTACGGTTCAGAAACGACTGGTATTCAAACAACCCAAACTGGGTGGACTGTTGAAAATAGCTCAAAGAGGTTTAGGGCTAATTCACCGAGGCTGTTACCAACTACTACGCTTGTACCAAATGCTACCGTAAGGTTTGAGAATGTTATTGCCCATAGGCAGATATTCTCTACGGCTGCTTCAGGAGACCCTATCAATCTAACAGCTTCTGTTGATGTAGAGTTGAGGACTACTGGTGGTATATCTATCATCTCTATTAAGGAGTTGGAGTTTGGTGGTGATTTGTTTAGTGCCAATCAGTCCAAGACCAATCTAAGACGCTTTCTAACAAGCAGGATGAACGCTAACGACTATGCGTTGGACTTCACCTCTTGGAGAACAGCTACTGATGGAAGCAGTAACGTATACGCTGCTTTTGTAGCTACCGATGCTACTCTGCAAGTTCCAATGAACGTATATGCTGATGATATTGATTACCTTGGAGGCTTTTTGATAGACCTCTCTCAGTTCAGCTATATGATTTCTGAAAATACTTCTATCGCGGCCATACAGGCTGGGCTATAATTGCTATCTTTGGGCTATGGAAGAAAGCCCTTTTGAAGAGAACTATGAACTCAGGGACATCCTCGACAGGCTTGAGGACTTCTTTGAGAGAAACCCTGATTATCATGCACATATCATCCTAAGCAAGGTTGATGAAATGATAGATGCTAAACAGGTGACAGCGTTCTTTCAATCCTACGACTATACCATGAGTGGGGAGCAAAAGGTTGCTATGCTCAGTTATGCTATCAATGAAGATGCTGAGTTAAGGATACTCTCTCAGGATAGGTACATATTCGTGAATTGACAATTCATTAACTTTGCAGTATTAAATAAACTGCAATGTATAATCCTAAGCGTGTAAGAAAGCTGACGGTTGGTGGGATTAAAGACGGATTCCATTGGACTGAAGGCTCTACATATCGCATCCCAGACCCTGATGACGAGGCTAACCATATAACAGTCTCTATCTCAAATATCCTCAGGTATGATGCAACACCTGATTCACCTTTGTATTGGAACATTCTTGTTAGAAAGGCTGGCTCACTAGAGGAGTTCTTTTGGAAGAGACATATTCAAGGAAAGGAAAGTGTAACTGAAGAATACTACTTATCAGTCTAATGGAATCAGCAGGGCAACTACTCGTTAAAATCGAAAAGGACTTTTCCGATGAAATTAAGCTATCAGATGGTGGCAAGCTATACCTCGATTCAAGCTACAATAGATTTGAAAACAGAATGGTATCGGGTGTCCTCACTTCCGTACCACCTAAGTTTCAGCACGTCTTCCAAGCAGGAGATACAGTATACTTTCACCACAGCCTAGTAATAGACGATAGAGTTCGTAGGTGCGTAGATTGGAAAGAGCGTATCTTCATCCTTCAGTACACACCTGACCATACCTTTAACTGCCTCGTATACCTTATCAAACGTGGTGATAAGATGTTTACAGTCAATGACTTTGTATTCATCAAGCCTATTGAAGAGGAGAAATATCAGATGATAGGTAGCTTGTATGTACCCGATAGTGCTGCTTCAGACAAGGTTTGGAGAGGGGAGATTGTGTACAGCAACGACTATGTAAATGAGAGCATGGGTGTGGCTGTTGGTGACAAGGTTGTTATCACAGACAAGGGTAGGTATGATATGAATATCATGGGAGAGAGTTTGTGGAGGATGCGGTCAGACCGTAATATACTAGCTATCTGTGAGGAAGTTCAACCCTGAGAAAGAGGCTAAGTTGGCCATGCAAACTATACAGAAGATATATGACGATATAAAGTCAAATATCGAAAAGGGTATAGACAAAGAGGCTACTGGCTCTGATAGGCTTAACGAGATGAAGTCTTTGATGTTTGGTGCTGCTCAGTTAAAAGAGCTTATCAAACAGCAAGCGTCTTTACAGGAGATGATAGACAAGGGTGAGTATGTAGATAAAGAGCCTGAGTGGAAAGGGGAGACTGAGAAGTTTATTGACTAATGTTTGTTGATTACGAAAACGATATTGTAAACATATCCCCCTTTGAAGGTGACAGAAAGGGAGAGGTTATCAATGTTGGTGAGATTCGTGTCCAGCTACCTCAGCAGCCTTCAGACAAGCACATACTATTTAGCGACCTACCACAGGAACAGCAGTATTGGAGGCGTACAGAGATACCTCAAGACCTAGCCCATATAGACACTTGGGAGGAGTTTAGAGAACTACCAGAAGGTATACAGCAGAAGTACGAAAGCTATATCAAGCAGGAATGGTTTAGGCGTAAGAACGGTGTGTGGTTCTACAACAACGGTAAAGCCACATACCTTACAGGTACTAACTATATGTTCCTGCAATGGGCTGACTTTGACTTCGGATACCCAAACTTCATGTATGCTCAGTGGCTATGGCATATCCATGCCGAGGCTTGCTTTGTAGACCCTAGGTGCTTTGGACAGATAGTGGGTAAGAACAGACGTTGGGGCTGGACTTCAATGGCTACCAACTATATCACAGACAAAACCTCTCAAAAGAGAAAGAAGAAATCAGGCATCATATCCAAGAACGAGGAGGATGCTGAGAAGGTTGTTTTCAGCAAGGTCAACGATGTATTCAACGGATGGCCTTTCTTTTACAAAGTCATATCCTATCCAAAGGGTAATGCTCTGCTGTTCGATGAACCTCCTAAGAGGATTACTAGAAATAACAAGACTGCTGACAGGAGTGAGGCTCTAAAGAGTAGCATACAGTATGGGGCTACCAAGAACAACACCTTTGACGGTAGTAGGTTGTATATGCTCCTGCTAGACGAGATGGGTAAGCTCAACAAGCCTGCTAATTTCGAGAAGCTGTGGGATGTACACAAACCTGCTTTATCTGATAGGGTCAAAGTTATCGGTAAGGCTTTTGTGGGTACTACTGTTGAAGAGATGGAGAAAGGTGGTGAGGCTTTCAAAAGTATCTACTACCAATCGTCTCCTGAATACAGGATGGATAACGGAAGGACTAAATCAGGGTTGTATAGGTTCTTTGTCTCGTCTTTGGACACTTTGGTCATAGACAGGTACGGTATGCCTGTTAGGAAAGACCCTAAAGAGCCTACCCATGACCTAGATGGAAACCTTATCGTTCTAGGCTCAGAGAGTGAAATCAATGCTGAGTTAAAAGCTAGGAAATCCAACCCTGCTGCTGTAAACGAATACAAGCGTCTATACCCCGTTACTGAAAGTGATATGTTCAGGATATTGGGTGGTAACAGCCTCAATACAGAACGCATATACACTCAGATTCAGTATAACGAGAACCTAACTATGACACCTTATAGAAGGGGTGTGTTTCAATGGACTGGGGAGAGGTTTAACAGCCCTGTGAAGTTTGTGGATGATGCTAGGGGTCAGTGGAGGGTTACTATGCTGTTGGATGAAAAAGATGCTAACAGATGGGAGATTAGAAGGGGTGCGTGGTATCCTGCTAACACATGGCTAGGTTCTAGTGGCGTAGACCCTTATAGGGTAGACCAGACTACTGATGGTAGGGGTTCTAATGCTTCATGCCATATCTTCACTAGGTTCAATACCAAGTACCCACCTAACACCTGTATCGCTCGATATAACGGTAGACCTGAGACTGCTTATATGGCCTCTGAGCAGATACTGATGGCACATATCTATTATGGCATACAGTCTTTGATTGAAAGTCAGGTGGATATAATGATACGCCATTGGACTGATTTAGGCTTTCAGAACTACCTGATGGATTCGCCTCCACATTTGACTGCCAAAGGTGCTAAGAGAAAGGGTAGGGGTATATCCACGAGTGGGGAGAATGTGAGGCACGCTTTGCTACTTGCTTTGCAGACGTATGTGAATGACTATATCGGCCCTATGGAGGGTGGTGGTATGGGTAACTTTTACTTCAACGAAACTTTGAATGATATATCTGAGTTCGACATCCATAATGCCACCAAGCATGACGATGGTATGAGCATGGGTATAGCGTTGCTCTCTTTACAGAGCTATAAGGAGAAGACTGTTCAAAAGATAGAACCTAAGCAGCTATTTAGAAGGTACGACAATAGTGGTACTGTAAGTAAGCTGATAAAATAACCTTCCTTAGCAATTTCTTAACTTTGCACGAAGTTAAAGCTCGAAAGGGGCGTATATGCAAATTCAGATACCGAAGGTAGGTGCTTTCCCATCTCCATTGCTTTCAAAAGAACAGAAGGCAGAGGAGCAATATGGTTTATCAGTTGGTCAAGCTATTGAAGGTCAATGGTTCAACAACAACAGCTTTAATTTCGATAAGCACCAACAAGAGATTCAGGAATGGCGTTCATACGCCTATGGAAAGCAGAATGTAGATAGGTACAAGCCTCGTATCAACCCAACGGGTGACAACTCAATGTACAACCTCGATTGGTCTCCTATCCCAATCATCCCTAAGTTTGTAAACGCTGTTGTAAACTCAATCTTTGACAACAGGTTCGAGATAGAGGTCAAAGCCATAGACCCTATGGCTCTCTCTCAAAAAGAGGCTTACAAGAATGAGTTGGTGGGTAAAATCATCAACAAAGAGTATTTCGACAAGCTAAAGCAGAACTATAACATAGACCTGTTGGAGGGTCAACAGCTTCCTGAGACAATGGAAGAGGTGGACATCCACATGAACATCAACTTCAAACAGTCTATTGAGATAGCTGCTGAGATAGCTATTAGATATGCCTTCAAGCTCAACGACTACGATGAGGAAACCAAGAAGCGTATCATCGAAGATATTGTAGTCACAGGCAGAGGAATAGTAAGAGACGATACAGACCCTGCTGAGGGTGTGAAGATAGAGTATGTAGACCCTGAGTATTTCATCCATTCAGCAACCCGTAAGAGGGATATGACTGATTGTTTCTACATGGGTCATGTGGATTATATCACTATTGCTGAGTTAAGGAAACAGGCTTCTTTAAGAGGTGCTACATGGGCTGATGACAGAAGGGAGCTAGAGAAGATTGCTCAACAGTTTGCAGGGCAGTTTGGTAACAACAGCAACTTTGATAGGAACTACAACAATGCGCTTGGTTACTACCCTTATGACGATTACCTTGTACCTGTGCTATACTTTGAGTATCTGGTCACGGACATGGACGTTTATGAGGATAAAGAAACTCAGTACGGAACATCTACGTTCAAGAAAAAGCCTTCGGGTTACAAGCCCCCTAAGAAGTCCAAGTTCAAGAGAACACAGTACCAAGATAGGTACAAAGATATTTACTGCGGCTACTACATCCTAAAATGTAGCAAGATATACGGCTGGCAAAGAAAGGAGAACCAAGTTCGTGTAGACGATGGGTTGAGAGAGGTTAAGTTCGGCTATACAGTCTACGCTCCTGAATACTACAAGAATGCCACTAGCTCTCTAGTAGCTAAGATGATACCTTCAGCAGATGCTATACAGCTTGCTTGGCTGAAGATGCAGGTAGCACTTGCCAATGCTGCTCCTGATGGTTATGCTATCGACCTTAGTGCTTTGGATTCTATTGACTTGGGGAACGGTGCGCTAGACCCTATGACAGTCAATGACATATACAAGGCTACGGGTATGTTGGTGTATAGGTCTTTTAACGAAGACCAGTCTAGGAATAACGAGCCTATAAGACCATTACCGTCTGTATTACAGAATATCGGTCAGTATATCGGTCAGATAGACTTCAACCTACGCTTTCTAAGAGAGATTACGGGTATAGTCCCTGAGATGGATGGTCAGACTAAGAGAGACCAGTTGGTAGGTGTTACTGAGATAGCTATTCAGGGTGCTAAGAACTCTATTGGATATGTAAACACTTCCATTAGGAATATCACTAGGCGTTTGGCTGAAAAGACTTTGGTAAGGATTCAGGACTTGCCTAAGAAGAGTGCTTTGCATAAGGAATATGTAGAAGCTGTTGGTGCTGCCAATATGAGCGTTATAGACGCTATGGACGAGCTTCCAGCACATAAGTTTGGTGTTGATATTACTGTTGGTAAGAACGATGCTGAGAGGATAGCTTTTGAGCGTGATGTGAGTGCTATGGTAGGTGCTGGTCTTATCATGCCTGATGAAAGGTACTTTATATTGAACATACCCAATGTGAAGTATGCTGCTGCTTATTTGAAGATGGCTAGGGAGAAGAGGGAGAAGCAGAGGGCTATGGAGCAACAGCAGAACATTATGATGCAAAGTCAAGCCAATGCTCAAGCTGCTCAGGCAACTGAACAAGCGAAGGTACAGGCAGCACAGATGATGGCTCAGATAGAGTTGCAAAAGGCCGTACAGATGCTCCAAGGTGTAGAGGCTCAGAAGATGAACTTAGAGTTCCAATATGCTGCACAGCTTCAGATGCTAAAGAACAAGGGTACTATTGATACCGCTGGTGTAAGTGCTATGGCTAAAGAGGCTATTGAGGGTGCTAAGGAGGATAGGAAGGACAAGAGGAGTAAGATGGAGGCTGAACAGCAGAGTAAGATAGCTTATCAGCGTCAAGAGAACTTACCGCCTCAGAAGTTTACAGAAGAGGATATGTTCAGCTTTGAAGATGAGGACTGAGGTAAATAAGCCCGACAACAGACCTAAGATAGTTGATACCTACGATAAGATGGGACTGAGTAAATCAGCAAAGTATTTTAGGAAGAATAAGAAGGCTAGGGATAAGAAAAAGGCTTATGACACCGCCTACCATGACAATCCTGAGAGAAGGGCTTATAGGGCTGAGTTGGCGAGGGAGAGAAGGAAGAGGGATATGATGGGTACTGCTAAGGGTAAAGGTAAGGATATAAGCCATAAGAAAGATGGTGGCTTTGCTGTTGAGGATATGAAGAAGAATAGAGCTAGAAACAGGGGTAAGAAATGAGTTTGATAAGAGCTAGATATAGGGCTGTTAATACGATTATGAACCTTCCTAGAGGCGGAGGCTACGTTGGCCTTTTAGACCTCTACCCTAACGCTGCGGCTGCGTATTCTTTGCGTAAGCTCAGGGCGGCTTATAGCGGCAGCGCTGTGAGGGTGCGGAAGGAGGTTAGCTTGGTGAGTTCAGAAACGGATATAGGCTTTTTGGCCGATGGAAGTTTGGACACCACTAGCCTTTTGGCTTTTGCCTCCGATGCTGATAGCGGTAATGTTTTCGTGGTGACGTGGTACGACCAAGCATTGAGCAATGATGCCACCCAAAGCACGGCAACGGCTCAACCGAAGATAGTTAGCGGGGGTAGCTTGGTAACACTTGATGGCTACGCTTGTTTAGATGGAGATTTAGGTGCTGGCGACACAATGCTGCAAGCCTCAAATGTCATTGATAGCGTGGGCGATGTTGCAATTTTTAGCACATACGCTTTAAAGACAGACGGTGCAGCGGCTAACCAAATAACCTTCGAAATAGGCAACGGGACAAGCACCCACCGAATCCACGACACGCTCGGAAGAGATGCAGCGGGTACATTCGGAATTGACATTCGGGGAGCAATAAACTACGACTTTGGCAATGCTACGGGAGTGGCGGTTGATGACATTTATTTGAATTCAATTCTTTCGGAAGCCAATGGATTTTACATTAATGGAACGCAGCAAACCTCGGATAATGCGGTAAGGAGTGGTTCATTAGTGGATGCTTTGACGCTCTTTAATAGAGGAACGGGTTCTTTTCCATACAAAGGGAAGTTCTTTGAATTTATATTCTTCGCCTCCGACCAATCCTCAAACCGCACGGGAATTGAAGCAAACATCAACACCTTCTATGCTGTCTACCCTGATTTCTCAGTATCAGGCTTACTTCATGACTATCCTAATGCTGCTGCTGCATATTCTGTTAGACAGCTTACCATTTACAACAATGGATATAAAGAGAAGCTGATAAGGATTAGGAGAAGCTCAGGAGGAGAAACGGATGTATTTGCTGATGACAGCTATGAGTTGAGCCTTAACAGTAGAGTAAGTGCAGGAGGAACACTAGGGAATTGGATAGGTTCTGATGATGGTTTTGTATCTGCTTGGTATGACCAAAGCACAAATGGCAATGATGCCACCCAAAGCACGGCAGCTAATCAACCAAAGATAGTCAGCGGGGGTAGCTTAGTGACGGAGAACGGGAAGCCTGCTATTGATTTTGATGGGGTCAGCAGTTCCTTTAATGTTTCAAAAATCACCCTTTCGGATGATTGGAATTTATTCATAACACATAAATTAGACTCAAATTCCTACTATTTCGGAGATACTATTGGCGGTGACTATTTGCGATACCGCATAAACGACAGTTATAGGTTAAAAATTGCGGGGGGTACCGATACGGTTACGGGTATAGGAGACATAAGCGGAGCGCAAAAATTGCTGAACATTGAACGAGATAGCTCTAATAATTTAGAATACTATTTGAATGGAACTTCTGCGGCTACAAGTTCTATTTCAGGAGCGTGGAACATAGACGAAATCGGAGCAAGTGTGACAAACCATTTCGACGGAACATTCCAAGAACTCATCATCTTCAACTCCGACCAATCCTCAAACAGAACGGGCATTGAAACAAACATCAACACCTTTTACTCAGTATATCCATGAGCCATTACACAGGAAATAAATCAGATTGCAAGGCTTACAATGAAAAAGTAAGCAATCAGCTAGGCTTTAAGGGCAGTATAACCGCCCGTTGGTCAGACGTTCGCAGACACCCTGCAAAGAGCTTGTTTTCCGTAATAGCTCACGCAAGCATCACGCCCGATGAAGGCTCAGGACTAAAGCTAGTAGAACAGCTTGACGATACTTGGAATGAAACCTTAGAAGACCTTTAGATATGGCTAAGAAAGTGCGTAAGGCTGATATGCCTTGTAATAAGCCTCGTAAGTCTTGGAGAGCTGGTAAAAAGAAAGTTGTTAAGGCTTGTGAAGGTGGTAAGGAGAAGATTATTCACTACGGTGATTCGAGCATGAAAGACTATACTCAGCATGGCTCTGAGAAACGTAGAAAGTCTTACTGTGCTAGAAGTGCTGGTATTAAGGGTGGCAAGGGTAAGATGAGCGCAAATCACTGGGCTAGAAAGGACTTATGGTCTTGCTAGATGGGTAAGATAAACAACACAAGAAACTATCCTTTAAGGACACCTGTACCTCTAACTAAGTTGGTTGGCAGTGACCCTGTGAATGGTAACACCTACAACTACCTAGTAAAGGATTTGACAGCGGGTGGAACAGGTTTTATTACCCTAACAGGTCTAGGTAATCCATCTAGTGATTTTGATATATTTCAAGATGCTTTGGACGAGGCTAGTGCAGAGGGTAAGGGTGTGTACATACCTTACAACGAGCATCTAAAGCTAACAGACTTCCCTATCTTTCCTGATAATGCTATCTTAATCAACGATGGTATTTATGAGAACGTAACCACTTCAGAGAGCTATGCTTTTCAGGGGTGCTTATTTGGGTTGGGTAGGATTGCACAAAGTGACTTTTGGCCTGACCCTAACACTATTGGAACAGTCCTTTCAGCAAGTGGAAATAGGATATTGTTCTCAAGCGTTACAAACGCAAGTTGGTTCACCTCTTATGCTTCAAAGACGGGGCTAAAAGAAACGCGGGTATTCTTCAATGATGGGGAGGGTAATCCTGCTGCTAATCCTGCGTACTTGTCAGCTATTGGCAATAACGGAAGCAACTACTACATCGACTTAGAAGATGGTGATGGAAACCCTATAAATGCTACTGTTGAAGCCGATGATACTATTGACCTTATGGATACCATCCTAGTCAATAACGGCTTTCTTAATCAGCAAGGAGTAAACGTATTCAAGCTCCAACCTGCTTACAGGGGTAACAGAGTTGTCTTAACAGATAGTGGTGCAGGAACTAACTTTACTGTTGGTGAAACAGTATTCTTAAAAGGTGCTGGAAGCTACATTGCTAGATACACAAGCGACAGGGCTTTTACCCCTTACTATTCCCACATTGACATTGTAGAGGCTATTGATGGTGATGTTATTACATTGGCCATTGGTGTACATGACCTAGGAGCTGAGTTGACAGACTTGGAACTTTGCAAGTTCACCAACCTTAGAACCGTTGCAACAGACCATCCTAGCGGGGGCATAAGCCCTAATGCTATTAGTAATGTATACATAGGTGGTAATGGTAAGTTCATCCAGAATGTAAACCGTTCTGTTATTGCTTTTGCGGGTGGGGCAATGATAGATTGCACTTTTGATATTAACGAGTTAGAAGGGGGAGGGTTTACTACCAACAGCTTTTGCAGAAGCACGGCCAAAATAAACAGCCTCACAAGTCCAAACACCATTGTTTCTTTAGCTCTAGGGAGCTGTGACTTTGATGTGAGCGTAAACCTTCCGAGGTTGGTTAAAGATTCGGGTGAGGGTAGTGCAAAGACTTCTAGAACTGTAATCTTCCCTCACGAGAACATTGTCAACGGTAAAATCGTATTGGGTACTATAACCACAAGCTACGACTACCCTCTAGCTATCAACGTGCTTGAGATGGATTGCATGGGGGTAGAGGTGGATTATGCCTTTGAGATTGGAAAGAGGGAGCAGGTGGAAACGCCTAGCTTCGGCAATGGTATTCGAGTGAGAAGTCAAGACCCACAGCTATTAGGTGATGCTAGGGGTTATCATGGAAAGAACAGGATTAAACAGAGGGCAGGCAGCTCGCCTTATGTAGCTCAGGTATTGGGTATAGATAGTGCTATAAACGACTATGAGGAGCAGCCTAGTGAATACGATATTCAGTATTCAGGAGCTTTTGGAGAGGGTGTGGTGATAGGTGATTACGGAAACAAACATTCTGTAAAGATTGATTTCAACAGATACCTAAGGCAGCTATTCATATCTGATTTAGAGAGTTTAGAGGATAAGACTGTTGTTACTTTTAGTGGTGGCGACACTAGGCAGTTCACGGATGGACAGTCTGTTGAGTTTGACGATATAGAGAGTGCTGATTGGTTAAACCTCAACACAGGTTCTTACGATATTACTAGGATAGTATCTGATACTCAGATAGAGATTGATTTTGACAGTTCTACCTATCCTGTTTATTCAGCGACAGGAGACCCTTATATGATAGGTGCTGAGGGTGTAGCCCATGTGAGTACATCTTCTTCTAGCTATCAGAATGATATTGTAGGGTATGTAGATAATAAGGTAGACACTTCTATATCAGGTGCTGTTGTAAGCAACTTAGGTAATAACGTAGTAAGTGTATACGACAGCAAGAGCTTGAGGATAGCATCAAAGGTATCTAGGGCTAACCTATCCAATACGGGTAACTCTAACGCTACTGGACTGTATACAGCTAGACCTGCTGCTGGTTATGTAAGCACTACTGCTGGTAAGTTGTTTACTGTTGGTGGTTTTGTTGAATATCCTAGCTTACAGCAAGCTACTTCTAGGTTCTCACCTGTAAGATTAACCTCTAGTAGCTGTTTACTTACTTCTAATGGCATAAGGTCTTTGAAGGTAGGTGATACATTCAACAAGACTATAAAGGGTACTGTATATGGTACTTATGCTGGACAGAAGACTATCTTAGACACTTACAGATGGTTAGATGCTCTTGGTAATACTGGTTATGTAGAGATGCCTTTTAACACTAACATATCTAGTGGTGATTCATTTATTATGACCACTTATGTTAAGTTCTCTGCTGGTAACTACCTGACAGCATGGGCAACCTTTGACGATGGTACTTTTACTAAGCAGAGTTTCTCCAAGGTTATAGCTATACCACAAGCTGTTCTTAACAACCATCTATGTGCTTACTTTGATTCTTCATTTAACCCATTATGGACTAGCTATGATGATGTGGTTACATATGAGGAAACCTTTTTAGGAGAGGATATAACTGAGAACACTAAAGATAGGATAGTGATTGAGAGTATTGATTTCAACTACGAGAGAAACTAACAACCATGACTGATAAAGAGAACACATCGTTAGAAGATTGGCTCGAAGAGCTTGATGAAGACTTAGGTGTAGAACAATGTTCCTTAGATGGGGACTGTGAGGCTTGTGGTTCGTAATGGGTAGGATTTCAAATAAGGTATCGTACCCTGTTAAGTCCCCTGTTGAACAGACGGATTACTTGATAGGTACTGATAATACCACAAAGGCTACCAACACCTTCCCTATTGAGGATATACTAGCTTTGTTTACGGCTAATAACATTTCCTCTCTACCTACTGTTACATCTCGTTCTCAAGATGATTATGTATCCATTAGTCAGTCAGGACTAGGTAAGAAGATTACTGTTGAAGACTTTATGGCAGAGCCTGTTATTAACGCAGGTAATGTATCGGGTTCTGTAACAGTAGACTTATCTAATGGACATTGGTATATCTTCACCTTAACAGGTAATGTATCTGTAACCTTAGAGAATGAACAGGCTGGTGCTAGGTATCTGTTTTGGGTGTATTCAAATGGTAACTATTCAGTTAATGCTATGAGCCTTGCATCGGGTGGTAACATATACTCTCAAGGAGGCTCTTTACCAAACCCTGCTAACAATGCTTGGAATCTTTATGAGGGTATTGTTATCAATGGTGGTATGGTGTTGACAGAACTAGATAATTTCTCAGCTATATGAGGCTAGACTGTTCCATACAGCATTTCTATGCTTATGTGAAGAATAGCCACTTAAAGCAAGGTGGTGAAGGTCTTACTAAGTGTGTTGTTCATGCTGTCCATAATGAAGCTGGTAAAGCCCTTACCTTTCATGTGTTATGTGACAATGGGGCGCATAGAAGCAAAGTACCTATTGACAATATTGTTTGGAAAAAGTACAGTCCTGAATACCCTTTAGACTTCTTACAGCTATGGGACTGTTTTAGTAATGATATATCTGTTGAGATATTTGACTACCTAAGTCAGTCTAGGTGTAAGGTGCTGTTTAAGGATAAGTCTACTCACTATGGAGAGTATATGATGACTTTCAGTTGGGGTGGTGGAGGATTTGTCAACGAACCTTCACAATGGAAGTGTATGCACCTAGTGAAGTTAGACAATGGATGTTACACCCTACAACCTAATAACAGATGTTTGTTTTATGACAGTTCATTTGTTGATTTAGAGAAGAGTAAGGAA
>Ga0208899_1001154_pt1 | contig 18839 bp, 16 predicted proteins | sample VirMetDEL_Nov_24_FD_184518 | JGI IMG/M metagenome (GOLD analysis project Ga0208899, IMG submission 184518) | Aqueous microbial communities from the Delaware River and Bay under freshwater to marine salinity gradient to study organic matter... | ecosystem: Environmental > Aquatic > Marine >... | reverse complement strand
TGTTCTCGGCGACGCCAGACAGCCCAGTTTCTGCCTGGATGCGAACCAATCAGGACGTGATAAATAAGGTTGTGACGCGCGGCATCCTTGAAGGCCAGTCAACAGATGACATTGCCAAGAGCATCATCAGCACCACGACGCGCAACGGCGAAGAATACGTAAACACTCAAGGCCCAACGGCAACGCGGCGTGTCTTGGCTGAGGAGCGAGCGATTGCACGCACTGCTGTTCAGGATGCAAACCGCCAGGTCAACGAGGAGGTGTTTCGCGCCAATGAAGAGCAGCTGAGCGGTCTGCAGTGGGAGTGGGTTGCTGCGCTTGATAGCAAGACCTGCCCGACATGCGCGCCACTTGACGGCCAACGCTGGGATAACCGAAGCGATGCACCAACTTGGCCGATCCATATCAACTGCCGCTGCAGGGTCGTTGCTGTTGACCCTGAAGAGGCTGCGGACGTTCGAGCAGGTTTGCAGGTCTCGCCAACGCGTGATGATCTACCAGCTGGCCGAGAGTACAAAACCAAGCTCAAGGTCAAGGGCAGCAAGCTTTATAGGGTCTCGACTGACATCAAGGGCAAGGATGGCAAGCCGCCAACCTATGCCGACTTCTTGGCGCAATCGAACCGCACTACTCAGCAGATGTTCTTTGGTGGTGGCAATGCTGGCAGCATTCGTGCGGAAAGATTCCAGAAGGCAGTAAGAAGCGGCACGAGGCCAGAAGTTGCGCTGAGGGATTTGATAAACAGGGACGCAAATGGTGTTGGTCGCTTCCGGCCAGTTACACTCTGAAATAGCTCCTGTGGAGCGCCTGAAGCCCTGACCCCTGTATGTCCGACAACACCGAGATGAACCCTGTGGGTGAAGCTCAACAGCCTGTGGCTGAACAAAACGACCTGGCAATTCAGATTGATTTGCTGAAAGCGAAAAACGCCGAGCTGATCGGCGAAAAGCGAAAGGTTGGCCAAACCGTCGAAGACCTACAGCGACAGATTGCCGAGCTGCAAGCCAACTCCAAGAAGCAGAAAGAAGCCAAGCTCCAAGAGCAAGGCGAATATCTGCCGCTTTGGAAGGAAGCCACCGCAACCAACTCACAGCTGCAGGAGCAGATTGCTCAACTGCAGCGAGAGAAGGAAGAGATGGCCGCGGCCCATCAGCAGGCAACCATTCAAGCTCGCGCCGTTTCTGCTTTCCAGCAGGCCGGTGTTCAGCAGTCAGAGCACATGTACGCACTGCTTAAGGACAAGCTGAGGTTGAAGGATGGTTCCGTGGTTGCGCTCGATGGGGGCGTCGAGACCGACCTTGGATCTTTCCTGAATAACCTCAAGGCTCCTGATAGCCAGTTTGCATATATGTTCGCTGGCAGCGGAGCACGTGGAATGGGCAGCAGTGGCTCAACACCTGTTTCCACTGGTGGTGGAGACAATCCTTACGTCTCAAAGAACTTCACGAAGATCGTGGAGCTAGAGGCAACCAACCCTGAGCTTGCGGCACGTCTCAAAGCTCAGGCATCTTGACCCCGTGGGTCGCCATCGTAAAAACAACCTTACAGACCGATGGGCATTTTCCCTGGCAACCTTAATCCAAATTCGACCTTTACTTCTGACATTGGCTCAGCCACTCGGCTAGCCACGTCTGCTCCTTTTGCCCGTTATCTGGCAGAGGAGATCTTTGAGCGTTCTGCTTTTATCCGCTCTGGTGTGCTTCTGCGTGATGCACGTCTGAGTGGCATTGTCGGCAGCCGCCTTGAGGTGCCGTTCTTTGATCCCATCAACGCTACCGAAGAAGTAATTTCTTCTAGCGATACTTGGGGCACCAATGGCAATGGTTACTTCACCAGCCAGAAGGTGACCGCCTCGACGCAGTACGCCACCCACACGTACCGCGGCTTCATGTTCAGCTGTGATGATCTGAGCCGTTATCAAACAGGTGAAGATCCTCTGGCCCATTTCCGTAGCCAGCTGGCTGCTGACATGGACCGCAAGATGACCGCGAAGCTGCTTTCGCAGCTAACTGGTCTGCTTGGCCCTAGCGGTCCGCTGAACGCCACCAACGCCTTGAATAAGTCGGTTACTACCGGCGCAGCTGAAGCCAATTACCTGACCTCGGCCAACATCACCGAGGCCAAGTACCTGCTGGGTGATCGGGCTGGCAGCCTGACCACCATTGCTATGCACCCCACTGTGGCTGCATACCTTGAGCAGGTCGGTGCGCTGACCTTCTCCACTAGCGCTCTTTCGACTGGTGGTGCTGTTACCTGGGGTGGCGGCGGTATCGGCGTTACTCGCGCTGATATCGGCTTCATGATGGGCCTTCGGGTAATCGTGGATTCGCAAATGCCGATCCGCGGTGCCGTTGGCGAGCAAGAGCAGTTCGTCTGCTATTTGTTCGGCGATGGAAGCGTGGTAACTGGCGATCAGTTCCCTGTGCGCATCGAAACCGATCGCAACATCCAATCCTTGCAGGATGCAGTTGCTGTGCATTACAGCAACCTGATGCACGTTCCTGGCACCACTTGGTCTGCCTCGGTGGATGGTCCGACCAATGCGCAGTTGGCAACACCTGGCAACTGGGGCCTTGCTTCAGCGATGCCCGCTTGATCCCAATGGTGGAGCTGACCGTGAACAGCCCATTTGGCGGCGTTGTGGCCTGAGCCATACTGGCTTTGGACTGTTCGCCCTACGGAGCCCTTGCGGGCTCCTTTTTTTTTGCATCTAGACTGTTGGCAATCGCATTCCCGAAATGCCAGGTCACTACGGCGGCAAGAAGCCAAAGCCAAAATCAAAAGGAGGCAAGAAGGGCAAGTGATCTTTTGCTGAGGAGTGGCGCCTAGCCTGAGGCTTCATCCCCGAAGCCTCGGCAAGATGGTCAACATGGTTCGCATCCACGCCTACAAGTCAGGCATTTTCCAGCTGTTTGACGTTGAAAGGATCGACCTTTCTAAAATGAAAGAGTACCTGCTGAGTGCAGGCTTCGTAATTACTCACACTGAGCTTGTCTGATGCCTGCTTTTGTCTCTACGCTTGGAAGCAGCACAGCCACCAGCTACATCAGCGTTGCTCAGGCTGATGATTACTATTTGGGGTCAATGCTTGAGGCCGAGTGGTCTGCATTGACTACAGCGCAGAAAGAAACTGCGTTGATGGCTGCAACACGCAACCTTGAGATGCTGCAGTATGTAGGCAAGCGTTGCACACCATCAACTAACAATGATGATTTAGAGCAAGCGCTGCAGTGGCCGCGATCGAAGGCAACATGCCGTGATATCGAGGCCAAATGCGACATGCTGCCCAAGGAGATTGTTGAAGCCACGTCTTATCTGGCGTTGGAGCTTCACACGACACCTCCGACAGTTGGCACGGTTGAAAGCGGAACGCTTGGTGCCGTGAAGCGTCAGCAGCTTGGCGAGCTTAGCCAAGAGTTCTACGACGTGAAGGAAGGTTCTTCAACCAAGGTTGATGCAAGCGCGCCTTTGATCCTGCAGAAGTATCCCCAGCTAGTGGACATCCTTGGCTGCTGGTCTGACACCTCGACAGGCGCCGGTAAGGTTGCCTTGAGGGTGAGGAGCTAGCCATGGCCTTTCAAGATCAATGGGCAAAGCCTTTGGCAGATAGCCTGGTCGATCTGTACCGGGTTGATGGCCTTCAGTATGTCAAAATCCGGCAAGGGTACGACCCAAGCACTGGCGATGTATCAATAACGCGGCAGATATATGATGCTGCAGGTGCTGTCACAAAAAAGATGGTGACCAATGAGGGCGGCGGAGTCCAGCAAGTCCAAGCCATTGAAGTGTGGATCAATTCTGCCAGAATCGGTGAGATGTGGCCGACAACATTAGACTTAATCCGTTACGAGGGCTCTGACTGGAAGATTGTTGAGATCAACCCGCAGTTTTCAGGTGACACAAGATACGCCTGTAAAGTAATTGCGAGGATGTCGTAATGGCTAAGTCGATTCCGCTAAACCAGCAGGTGCCAAGCATCCGCAAAGCGCTGAACAAAGCTTTTGCTGAGCACATTGTTGTTACCCAGGGCAAGCTAACCAAGAACAACCCGGTAGCAACTGGCAGGATGGCCTCGTCTTGGTATATCGGCCAAGACCAACCAAGCAGCGAAGTACGTTCAAAAGATTGGCAAGGCGTTGAAGCGCCCGAGTTTTCAGGCGTGATCGAGTTTGATGGGATTTGGTACATCACTAATAATTTGCCATACGCCGAACGCGTTGCCTTTGATCCAAAATGGGCAAAGAATGCCGTAGGTGGTGCAGCTTGGTTTACGACGATTGTCGGTCAGATGCCAGCAGACTTGCGTAAGCGTATTGTCGCTTATCTTCCCAAATGAGCTACGCAACGATCCGATCGCTATTTGAAAGTGCATTTGCCGCTTCGTATGGCGGCATTGACTCGACTGCCGCAGTTGACTACAACAACGCCGTTGCCGTTTGCATTACGACTCCCATTGCTGACTACAGCAATGCAGACGTAGATAATGGCATCGATTCGCTTTGCATGGATGCGCCAGGTTACAGCTCACCAGCATTTGATCCTGGCACCGCAAATTACGATAACGCAGACGTGTTCCCACGCGACCAAATCAATGCAGGCGTTGCGCTAATTTATGACAACGTGCAGGAAGCACCGCCAGATTCTGAGCACGTCATCTTGTCGATCGGCTTTCCTTCTACCGCATTGCCTACTATCTGTTCAGAAGAAAGCAACATTGAGTTTATCCGCGGCTCAGTTCAAATCAGTTGCTACACCCCAAGAGGCACCGGCATGAAGCGCTTGGAGGAGCTGGCTCAGATTGGCATTCAAACTTTGGTAGGGATGCCCAAGGTGAGTGATCCAAACGGCGTGAGGCCACGTATCGGCAACATTGAAGGGCCTACGCCTGTTTTAGGTGGTGCGCAGCCATATGCCTTGTCTGTGGTTTCGGCGACCTTTACAGCCAATGGCTAGCCTAAGAGTAACCTGAGCCCCCCGCAGGTCGCCCCCAAACAACGCCCCCACCTGTTGTTTTTCTGAGGCTTTCAAATGCCTGTTGCATGTTCACAGTCGGCCATCTCGGGTTCCGAGGGCTCTGTATATTTCATCCCATCCGGCACGTCTTGGTGTCTAAAGGATTTCTCTGATTTTCCTGCAGGCACTGCAATTACGGTGCCAACTAATCAAGACTATCGCGTTGGCGATCCGGTCGTTTTTGCCGAGGAAGGGTCCGCAAACCTTGATTCAGCATTGACTGCTGGCACCACGTATTACGTGACTGCAGTTACCGCAAGCACGATCAGTGTTTCCGCCACATCTGGCGGCACACCGATCACTCTTCTCGGTGACGGCGGTACTGGCACTGCTGACACTGCAGGCGCTGCCAATCACATTGCGATTTCGTACTCAACCTATGCGGCTGTGTGCCAAGTCGCAACATTCTCTGTTGACCTGACACGAGACGAAATCGAAACGACAACACTGCCTTGTGGTGTTGCAGCTGTTGGCAAGTATGCACCCACCAAGTCATACATCCCTGGTTATCTCGACGCCAGCGGATCGATGACGGTGTATTTCACGCCTGATCAAAGCGCCCTTTCAAACCGTTTGCTTGCGAATAGCTTGCTGAAGCGGCAAGATGGCGCACGCGTCAAGCTGTACGTTTCCACCATTGATGATGGAACCGGCCAGCCCGATGACAACGCATCGTTGTTCATCGAAGCTCACGTGAGCATCTTTGGCTTTAGCGTCAGCTCTGCTCCTGAGGATGCAACACAGGCCGAGATCAATTTCCGCCTAAGCGATGCCACAAACATCTTTGGCAATCTGATCTCCTAAACTGCAACTGCTGGAATGGGAAGGGGAGGTTTTCGGGCCTCCCTTTTTTTGTGTCTTTAGACTGTGCCTGCGGTTGACCTCGCCGTGGCAGTGCTATAGGAGCAAGGCACTGGTCCAAGCTCCTTGGCCTGTTTATGCTGTGCAAGAGGTCACAAAAGACTATGCGCGCGCTTGATCAATTGATGGCTGCTGTGACAATGCAGCCGCAACGTAAGACCATCGACTTGCCTAATGGCGATGTTTTTGAATTTTGGATGACACCATTAACATTGGCAGAACGCACTCGGGCGCAAAAGCAAGCCAAGAGCGATGATGCCACCGATTTTGCCATGCAGCTGCTGATCAGCAAGGCAAAAGACAGCAGTGGTCAGCCGATGTTTGTGGCTGGCGAATTAGCGGATTTGCGCAACAAGCTGCCATCCTGGCTGGTTGATGCGTTGCTGCTAAAGCTGCTTCAGCAGGATGAGGCGAAGGATGATGGCGAGGAGGAAGAGGAAGATTCCCCTTTGGCATCGAAGGGTCGTTCGAAAAGGACGACTGGCTGAGGTTTCAGTTTTACCTTGCTTCTTATCTGCACATGACAGTTAGCGACCTGCTCAAAAGCATGACGCACGAAGAGATGGTCCTATGGAACGTCTATTTCACCGTGCAGCATAAGGAGCAAAAGGCAGCTGAGAAAAAATCGCGGATGCGTCGGCGTTAGCCTGTAGGAAATAGAGAGCGGAGCAGTGGCTGAGAGTCAGGTAAACATTCAGGTCGCCGTAAAAGGCGCCAGTCAGCTTGACAAGCTCAGCAATCAGATCTTTGCCGTTGACAAGGCGGCCAAAAGTGCTCAGGGCGCAGTTCCAAAGGCAGCCAATAGCATCCGCGCATTCGGTACAAGCGCTAAAGCTGCATCAGGTGGTGTGGCCACGTTAGGTGCTGCAATTACTGCAGCACTTGGCCCGATCGCCACAATTACTGGTGCGATTGCGCTGCTTGGCAAGTCATTCGCAAAGGCCGGTGAACGCCAGGCAGATTTGCTGGTACTCGAAAAAGGCTTGCAGAAGTTTGGCGTTGCAGGTTCGCAAGCTATTGACGATGTGATCGCCAAGGCTAACGAGTTTGGCAATTTAACGCTCTTCACACAAGAGGATTACATCCAGTCGGCCAATATCCTTACCAGCTTCACCAGCATCGCTGTGAGTGAGTATGAGCGGGTGATTGGCGTGGCGGGTGACGTTGCGCAAGTGATCGGCACTGATGTCACCTCTGCCACTACTCAATTGGCAAAGGCGCTGCAAGAGCCGACAACTGGCCTGACTGCGCTTAGCCGTTCTGGCATTCAGTTCAACGAATCACAGAAAACGCTGATTAAGTCGCTAGTTGAAAGTGGCAACCAGCTTGAAGCCCAAAACTTGATCCTGAGCGAAATTGAGAAGCAATATGGTGGAGCTGCTATTGCGGCAGGCAGCGAAGGGCTGGCAGGCAAGATCGACTTACTAGGCGAAAATTTCAATGATCTGTTCGAATCGATCGGCAAGGCATTAGAGCCTTTGGCTGGGCCGTTAATTGATGGTGCGGCTGCTGCGGTTGAAGGCTTCTCTGTAATCGTTCAATCGTTTGGCGAGTTTTGGCAGTTTATATCAGACAACATTTTCCCGAAGTTTGTCGAAGCGTTGCGGCCAGTTTATGACACGTTGCGCGACGTGTTCGAAGGGGTCGATTTTGAGACAATCAAGAACGTCATCGAGAATACTTTAATCCGCGGGTTTGAGGTTACAGCTGCGACGATCGGCGCTGCAGCACGTGCATTTCAGCGGCTGGCGGAGTTTATCAAGGCTTCTCCATTGGCGGCGGCAATCAATGTTGCGGTAAGCGCAGCAGTGTCCCTTGCTGATAAGTTTGGCTTTACAAAAGATACGGTTGCGGAGTACAACAAGGAGCTTGAGGCAGGCCGGGCAGATCTTGATGCACAGAAGCAGGCCGCGGCCAATCTGGCTAATGAGGCCAGGTTGCGTTCTGAGGCTGAGGCGCAAGTTGCGTTAGAGCTTAAAAAATCAACTGAGGCCACGGTTGATCAGAGCAAGTACAGCCAAGCGCTGCTTCAGTCAGAGATTCAGATTGCACAGGCTAGGGAGGAGGGCGCTGCTGCGTATGAAGCTCAAATTCAATTGAACGACGAGATAGCGAGGCAAAAGATTGCTGAGGTTAGCTTGCAGCAGCAGGCTGGGAAGCTTACTGAAGAGCAGGCTCAGCAGCAAGAAGTGATTGCGCTGCTTACAGCAAGAACAGCAAACGAGGTGGCCAGTATCGCAGAACAACGCCGCCAAGAATCAGAAGCCTTAAAGCAATTACGTGAAGTTTTAGACGGAATCACTTCGGCAGAGAAGAACAGATCTTCTCTTGTCGATCAACAGTTGTCACTTAGCCAAGCGAGGGCAGCAGCTGAAACTGCCGTGAACGATGTTCTTCTGCAGCAGCTAAACCGTCAGCTTGATGGCGCCAAGACACAGGAGCAACGCAGGCTGCTTGCGCAGCAGATTTACAACCTGACTGTTGCGCAGGCGCAGATTGAGCTTCAGGCAGCGAGGGAGCAGATAGCTGCTAACACAGAGAAGCAGCGCATTGAAACGCAGGCCGCCATCCTCAAAGAAAAGCAAGTTGAACTTACTGTGCAGCTTGCGATAGCTGAAGGCCGTTATAACAGAGAACTGGCCAAGGCTTACGACATTGCAGTTCAAACTAGGTTGATTGCTGAGCGGCAGCTACAAACAACCATTGAGGTTGGAAATTATCAAAATCAAATCGCAGAAGCGACTTTCGCTGCCAAGGTTGAAGCCGCAGGGTTTGCCGCAAACATGGCAAGCGCAGAAAAGAGCACGTCTGGCACCGCCGATCAAATGGATAGGCTAGCCCAATCAACTAGCCGGGCTGGCAACCTTGCAGGGCTACTTAAATCGCAGTTTGGCGAAGCTGCAAACAACCTGTTGTTTAGCGCAGCATATGCAGCAGAGCAAAATGAACTTGTCAAAAAAGGCATTGTAGGATTTGGCGAATACAACAAGCTGCAAGAGAAATACCTCAAGATTGCACGAGACATCAACCAGGAAATTTACAGGCGAAACATCCTTGCCGCTCGAAGTCAACTTGAAGATTTAGGCGTTAGCAGCGCTGCTTTGACAGCGATCGTGCGCAATAACAACTCTCGATCAGGTGGCTTTAATGTGCCGTTTGCTGAAGGCGGTTACGTTACGCGGCCAACTCAAGCCATGATTGGCGAAGGAGGAGAGCCTGAATATGTGATTCCGTCTAGCAAGATGGATGCAGCCATGCGAAACTACAGCGCAGGTCGTCGTGGTGATGCAGTCTTAAGCATGGCAACGCCACAGATCAACCTCACCACAGGCCCTGTGATGCAGATGAATGGCACTGATTATGTCACCAAGGCAGACATGACCCGAGCGATGAGCAGCGCCGTTAATCAGACCATTCAAACGATCACAAGCAATCCTGGCTTGCGTCGTCGTATGGGAGTTGCACGATGAGCAGAGGCATCGCCGCGTTTCTGACGATCAGGCAGAAAAACTTCAACACGGTTGTGGCAAGGTATCAAAACTATTGGCCTGACATCGTCGTCGATGGCTATTGGTTTAAGCCTTTTACGGCAGGCGCTATCACTTCAAATTCATCAGGCAGTCAGCAGTCGTTTGCTCTTGAGTTTGGGCTGCAGTCATCAATTGAGGAGATAATTGATGTAAGCGCCGTGAATGGTTACATCTACGATTGCGAACTGAAAGAGTTTGCGCCAACGCAAGCAGGTCTGCCGCCTGGAGACTTTACAACTTTTGCAAGGTTCTTGGGCGAAGTATTAAGTGCCAGCAAGACGGACCAAAGCATTACAGTTGAGGTTGGCACCAGCCTAGATCCGGTCAAGGCGCAAGCGCCACCACGTAGATTCACCACAACGCTAGTAGGGGAACCACCGCAACTATGACTGGTTACATCTCGCCGCAAAGCGCATCATCGCCGATCACCGCCAACCTGCGGAGAGATGAAATTGTATCGCTGCAAACGACAGACAATAACAGCACACAGCAGCAGCGGGTTTTGCAAATCGGTGGTGCGATACCTCTTGTTTTTGGTGTTTATGAGCCATCAACAGACACCGGAGGCGTTTGGCTGACACCGCCTGCTGCTCGCTATGGCATCCAATACGACGAAACGTCAGACGATTTCTTTTCGTTTGGCTTGATCATCAGTGATGGGGAAGTGCCTCGGATCTCAATATCCGACATATACAAAGGTGCATTGTCTTTCAATACGTTGCTTTCTCCTAGCGTCTCAACAACGTTTGGCGGCCTTGCAACTGTTGGCTTTGACTATTCGCTAACTTACTTGCAAGCTGGCAGCCCGACAGTTGGCACGCCTGGCAGTTACACTGTTTCCACTTTATCGAGCTTCCTGCCAAGGGGGTCTTCAAGTCCGCCGGACGTTGTTTTTCCGCCATTTGGCGGGCTTTTGCATTACAAAAAAACGATAAATAGCACCGGCTTGCAGATCCTTTCGTTTGGCTCTGACGTAGCAGTCGCTGATAATTTTACCGTTGGAGTATTCGATTTTAACAATCAGCCGATTCAGCTTACGGTTGATTTCTGGGCTGGCAACACGTTGATTCAGGCCGTAAGCACGAGAAACAGTTTTGAGCTTTACGAGCTTACAAGTGTTGGTACTCAGATTCCGCAGGGTAGCGGTCCTTTGATAGCAACTTTTACTTTGCCAGAGGCCGCAAATGTTTATTATCGCCTTTCTTGGAAGGAGTGGATATACTCTGCGCCTTCACCTGACTATGTAGCCGGCACGCCTCCAATCAACAGCACTCTTGCGCTGTTTCCTGGTAGCGGTGGCACATTCAGCGGCATGACAACTCTTGCTGTCACTGGTGGATATGTGAACGGCACCGACCAATCGTATCCTCCTCAGCAAATACGTTGCTTTGTTAGAAATGGCGTGATTGTTGACAAAGTGCTTGGCGGCAGAGGAAGCTCAAGCAGTTTTGTGGATCTTGCATATTACCTGTTAAAACGAACAGGCAGCGTTGTTGAGCAGCTTATTGATTTACCATCTTTTGAGATTGCCGCAACGTTCAACCAGCAGATTGGACTGCCTTTTAATGGCGTTTTGTCTAACAGTGTAAATCTGCGCGATTATTTAACCAGTGTTTCGCAGTATTACTTGCTGCGCTTCGTGCAGGCAGGTGGCAAGTACATGCTTAAGCCATTGCTGCCATTAACCGCAGACGGCTCTATTGAAACAGGAACCATCACCCCTGTCGCAAGTTTTAGCAGCGCGAACATTGTTGCGGGTTCGTACTCAAAGCAATATACGCCAACCGATTCATTGCGCCCGTTCTGCGCGTTGATGTCTTGGCGATCACAGACCAGTGCAGTGTTTTCGCAATCACAGGTCACAGAGGTTCGCTACGAAGGGTTTGCTGTTGATGGGCCATTTGAGCAGTATGACATGGACGAGTTTTGCACTGATTCTCGTCACGCTGAGGCTATTGGTACTTACATCATTTCTACGCGTCGCTATGTTACGAACACTGTAAGTTTTCAGACAACATCCAATTCTTCTGGTTTGTTGCCAACTGATGTGATTGAGGTGGTTTGGTCATACGAGTCACAAGGTGTGACAAAAGAAACTACGGATTTATATCAAGTCGACTCGATCTTTGAGGATCAGCAGGGCGTGTACCGCATTGAAGCAACGCATTTCCCGACAGACTCAACCGGCAGAAGCTTAATTGCTCTTGATGTGCAAAATGTGCTTTTGACGGCATTGCCTGCATTGGAGGCGCCGTTGCTGGGGCTACAGGCCAGCTTCTTTGACTTTGAAGATGGAGAGTCTCAACCGGGCGTGTTTGATCTTGATACCAGATCGACCCTTCAGGCATTTAGCGGTAGCAAGTCTGCTGAGACAGCCTTTGCTTATCCAGACATCAAATTTACGAACGCTTTCCCCGATCCGAACGCGTTTTATTACATGTGGTCGTGGCGATCGTACAATTCAGGCAGTTTTCAATATCACACATTTTTTGGCATTCGAGATGTTGCCAACGGCGCTGGATTTGACATCAGGACAGCAGGTTCTACAAATATCCTGTTTGTTGGCTCAGGAGCGCCTCAAGTAATAGGCACTGATACGTCAGTGGTAAACAGCTGGAATCATTATTTTATTCAGATCAATTGGGTTAACGGAAACCAGGACCGACCAGAGATTAGCTTGTGGATCAATGGGGCGCTTGTTGCTAATGTAATAATCAGCCCTAGCACTCCATACTTGCCACCAGCTGGCACCAATGCTGCGCTTGGTGATTTCAGGGTGGCAAGAGATGGGAACACGATCGGTGGAACGAAGTATTACGACTATTGCTTTGGGGGGACAGCCGATACGCCTTTAGTGCCAATGAATCAGCCTACTATCGTGCCGGCGGATATTGAAGCTCAGCTAGATGCAGCAGCGCCTGATCCTGTCGCAGCTGCAACCAAGTTTAGCTTTGAGTTCTCAGAGGCTCAGATTGGCGTTTACGGTGTATCTCAACGTGTTTCGACTCAGGCTTTTGATGGCGTGATTTCAGCCCGAACCAACTCTCTTACTCGGGGCATAGAAATTTTCTTCCAAAATGCCTTCTTGTTCCCCGAACTGTCCTATTATTCATGGTCTATAAGGATATACAACGAGCTTTCGACTGATCCTGTCCCTGTAATAGCTCCGCTTTTCACAATTGCAGCGCAACGCTCTGACAATGGCTTTGATTCTTATGGACCAGGCTGGCTGCTTCAAACAGGCCCTTCAGTTGACAACACCACGACTGTACGGCTTTATTTTGACAACCTTACCAACGAAGCCCTAGGCAGCATTACTATTCCTGCGGAGCAATGGAATCATTATTATGTTCAGCTTTACTGGCCCAATGGAACTGATAACGCGCCAACAGTGAGCTTGTGGTTCAATGGCACGCTTGTCGGCACGAGCACCATAACTAGCAACTACTCTCCACCTTCAGGCTCGTTCGGTCCAGCACCTATTACTAAAGCGGATTTCCAAACGCCTACGCTATTTTACAACTCAGCGGTTGCTAACCGTGCTTTGGTGTATTACGACTATTGCTTCGGCGCTACATTGGAGAACCCGTTGGTTGCAATGAATGCTCCAACCATCAACCCAAGCGCTATTGAAGCGGCACTTTTTGGCCTCACTTCATAGCTGCAGTATCATGAATGTATAGGTGGAACCGCTCTGATGACTTGGACCCTTGCTAATGCTGTTACGTGGACCGGCGACAGAGCGGCCAACGATACGGCAATGGAATATCTGTTCGATACGTATCTGCCGTCTAAGGGTTGGTTCACTGGTGCCCACCCAGATGGCAGCAGTTTCAAGCGTGTTTTTTCGTACTCTGCAACCGATAGTCTTCAAGGCGGCATTTGGGCAAGCTATTTTTGGGCGGACTGGTCTAGCGCCACGATTTCGACACAATGTTCAATATATGAAGACGCAACTTATACGACGACCCCAGGCGATCTGGCAACTGATACAACTAACACAAAAACAATTCAATACGATGAATCGATTTATGCATTTTACGGTTTCGACTGGCGATTTTGGACAAGCGATGAAGAGCCATCCGCTACGTTGGTGACTAGAAACAAAAAGGTGATGTGGTATCACCCAGGTTTTAGCAGTGCTGCATTTATTCAGACCGGAACTTGGGATGGCACCGTCGACAATCCTAATACTTGCATTTGGCCCATGTTCACTGACGGAGCCATGGCGCAAACCAACGCGCCTACCCTCCCAGGTGATAGTGGTGTTGAGTATATAATCTCTCCGCAGCCCTATTACGGCAACTTCTATCAGGATTTGATGCCAGAGATATTTTTTACAAACTTTGGGATGAATTACTATACTTCCATCGACTTCGGACCGGCTTTTTTCATCAATCAGTCAGATGTTCGCTACCACGTGCCTGCTGGCCTTAGCATTAGCTCTAGGTCTTTTTATGGATCCGGTTCTACCTTAAACGGAATCTTGATGCTTGCCAATGGTCGCTATTGGATCCGCACTCAGTCAGACACTAACTATCCAAGCCTTATCTTTGATCTTGGTACCACTGAGCCCGATCTCACCTGATCATCATGGCAGCTGATTACACAATCACAGCGACAGAGACAACGCTGCCCGGCGAAATGCCAACAGCTGAAGTCGTAGACGCTCTTACGCCTCTCGATCTTAGCTTTCTAGATATTGTTGAAACTAGTTCATACTCTGGCAGCAGTGGTGGCGTTGCACCACCAGGCGGCGGGCCGGTGTTTCCTGCTCTCGCGCCTTCAAGTCGTACCTTTACGCAAGGCGTGCAGCCAATCAGCATTTTTCAAACGTACTCAGGCCTTGAAAATCGTGTGCTGCTTGGCGCTAATCAATTTGGCCTTACCCTTGAACTGGCCTTTCAAAATTTAACTGAAGCAGAATACAGCCTGATTTTTGCCCATTACATTGCCGCACAAGGCTCGTACCAAGACTTCGACTTAAGCGCAGAGGTTTTGGCTGGGATGTCAAGCAGTGCATATTTGCAACCTACAAATTACACTTACCGTTACGCCTCGCCGCCGTCTGTTCAGTGGGTGGCACCTGGCATCGGCACTGCATCAGTGCAATTGACTGCATCAGTTCCATTTACCTAGACTCGTTGTGAGGGCTCAACCGCGCCATGGCAAATAAGCAATACACGGGCATCGATGGCGCTTTGTACGTCAACGGCAGCAAGGTCGCACGCGTTGAGTCTTGGAGCCTAACAGGAAGCGTTGATAGCCTAGAAACTACCAACCTTGGCCAGTACGCCAAGACCTACATCAACGGCAATCAGTCGTATTCTGGCAGTGCCACAATTTTCTATTACGAGAACGCAAGCAACCAAATCGAAGGTGCTGCGTTGCTCGATGATGTGTTGCGTACCACTCAAACGCCAAATGCTCCGGCCACAGTGCTGAAGCTGCAGTTGAACAATGGCGGAGTAGCTGAAAGGGTTCTTGAGTTCACTTGCCTGATCTCGTCAGTTGACATCACGGCACAGGCTGCGCAAATTATCCAGGCAAACATTCAATACAATGTGACTGGACCCCTGACCACCGTGACCGTTGTCTAATGGCTCTTTGGCTTGGTGAAGCAGGTGGCCTACGTTTGGGCCGAGCATATGCAGGACCTGCATACGGCTTGCTGGAGGCGGCTAACGTTGACATCCCTGACAAGCGGTTTGATCTTGGTTTAGCCAAGACAACATTGATCACTGGCGATCAGGTCAAATTCACACGCGTTGATGCCAATGGTGTGTCAGGTGGGCCGCTTGACTTCATCAGTGGCGTGACCGACACGGAAATTACGCTGTACGTCAACGTGGATGGCGTTGGCGGTGTCAGGCTTTATGACTTGTGGAGCAATGCCCTTGAAGGCAGCCTTGATGCAGCGCTAACGCTTGTTGCACCTAGCAGTTCGTACCGGATCTCCTATGAAGTGGTAACTGATCTGGATTTGTGCTTAGCGCAGACGACTGCCTGGACATTGAACACCGATCGCGATCTTGCGGATTTCACCAGCCTTGGCGATGCCTTCCGCCAACAGATGGGAATGCTTGTCTCGGGCAGCGGTGACGTTACCTGTTTTTTTGATGCCAACTGGCGCCTGCAAGACGGCTCATACGACACCGAATCACCCGTCTACATGCATCGGCTGGCCATTCGGCAAGAGATTGGATCGGATTTTACGGGTGTTTTTCTGCTAAAACGCACTGATGCCATCCCGCTTGATGAGCTGTGCAACACCAGTGATCGCGCCTTGTTTTATCTGGCAAATTGCGTGGTGACATCAGTGGCAACTCAGCTGACGCCTGGCGAGCTAATCCAAAGCCAGATCCAGTTCGTCACAACAGGCCAGGTCAGACTGTTGCACGACGTTGCCGGGAAGTACCTCCTCTAGAATGCGCTTAGCGCGGTATGCGCCTTTGACCGGGAGGTTTATCCATGTCTCTGAACGTCCGACACAAACACAGCTCTGTTCAGGACCAAGCGCCTCAGCCGTCTGATCTTGTCAATGGCGAAATCGCGCTAAACATCAACGCCAATAGCACTGCGCTCTACACAAAGGACAGTGCAGGCAATGTGGTCAAGCTTGCGCCATCTGGTGGCGATGTTGATTCAGTGTTTGGCCGCACTGGCGCTGTTGTGGCGGCAGATGGTGACTATGACCTAGGCGAGCTTGGTGATGTCGATCTGAGCACTGCTGCGCCTGTCAATGGCCAGTTTTTGGCTTATGACGGTGCCAACTGGGTGCCTGGTGACGTTGTAAGCAGCGTTGACCTCGGTTACACAGCATCAGCCACTGATGGCACGGTGACCAACAGTGCTGGTGCTGACGCAACTGTGCCACTGGTCACAGGTGCTGATGCAGGCTTGATGGCACCTGCAGACAAGACAAAGCTTGATGGCATTCAGGCTGGCGCAGAGGTTAATGCTGTTGATTCTGTCTTTGGCCGAACGGGTGCGGTCATTGGGGCAGAAGGTGACTACAGCCTTGATCAGCTTGGTGACGTTGATTTAACGACGACACCGCCAACGACTGGCGAGGTGTTGCAGTATGACGGCAGCGAGTGGGTGCCTGGCACTGTTACTGCATCAGTGCCTGACCCGCTGACGCTTAATACGCTGACGGTCAACACGCTGCTTACTGCCGAGCACATCCACGGCAACATCGCAGGCAGCGTCTACATCCACGTCAAGAACACCGACACGGTACAGCTTGCCAAGGGAACGCCGTTTTACATCACTGGCACGGTTGGCGCCAGCGATGCAGTTGAAATCCAGGCAGCCGACAGCGCCGACCCCGCCAAAGGCCCTGCAGTCGGCCTATTGGAAGACACCCTTGCGGTAAACGGCGAGGGCAACGGCACAATCATCGGCGAAATCTACCAGTACGACACCGCTACCCCCAGCTGGAACACAAATGATGCGCTGTACGTCGCAAACGGCGGCGGACTAACAAATGTCGAGCCAACAAGCGGCTACCGCCAAGTTGTGGCCTACGCAGGCCGCATCCAGGCAAGCACTGGCACGCTGATCCTGACTGGTACAAGCACCGACCCAGTAGCAGGCAGCAACACTCAGATCCAATTCAACGATAACGGCGGCTTCGGCGCCGACAGCGGCCTGACCTTCAATAAGACAACTAATGCTTTAACAGTTGGTGCAAGCACTGTTGATGGTGGCTCTGCAAAGATTTATGGCGACATCAACCTGGACGACGGCGGCAGCTTCAGCACCACAGTTCAAGCAGTAACACCAACTGCAAACCGCACAATCAGTTTCCCCGATGCCACTGGCACTGTTGCACTTGTCAACGGTGCTAACGGCACAATCCAGTACAACGACGCTGGAGCGCTAAATGGTAACAGCGACTTTACTGTTGACCCGGATTGGAATGATGCTTCGACAGTTTTTACTGGACTGAAGCTGAATGTAACGGATGGAGCTGGTGGTTCACCTGTAGGTGATTCTGATAGCAAGCTGCTGGATCTGCAGAGTGGTGGGACGAGTCAAGCATTTATTGAAAGTGATGGTCTTGGACATTTTGGCTCTGACGCAAATAATAGAGTCAGAATTGGATACAACCTTTCGCCACCAGGTGGTGCACCAAGGATGGGGCTATTTGCCACTGGAGGTGGACGGTTATGGCTAACGGGTTATGGAGACACCTATCTTGGGTACAAAGGAACAATCGGCATAACGGGCAGCAATTTTGGTTTTACGGGTAGTGCACAAGGAACTTTAGATGTTCTTCTTGCCCGCGACGACGCCAACATCCTCGCCCAACGCAACGGCACCGCTTCCCAAACCTACCGCCTTTACAACACCTACACCGACGCCAGTAACTTTGAGCGCACATCACTAACCCGCGATTCCAGCGGTCTTGTTATTGATGCACAGAAGGGCGGCACTGGTGCAGATCCAACGAATTTGTTGGATGTGAAGCTGGATGGGAGCAGTAAATTCAGTGTATCTTCAACCAGAGGAGACATTACAACTACCGCGCGAAATATAAACCTTGTTTCAAATACAACAGCACAAGCTCATATTTATGCGGGCACTGGTGGAGCAGGTAATCCCATTGACCTAGCTGGCACAGGCGGGGCGCTGAACACAGTTGGTTTGAGAGTGAACAATACAGGTTTGACAATTAGACAGTCGATTCCTGTTGGCTGGGCTGCTGGGACTGCCATTAACACAGGTATAGATGTTGCCTTAGCCCGAGACTCCGCAGGCGTCGTCAAGGTAACCGACGGCTCCACAGGTGACGGAACAATCTCTGGTCAACTTCGCGCAGTAGGCACCGCCCCAGCATCCGCTTCTGCTACCGGAACTGCTGGTGACATCCGCTACGACGCTGACTACATCTACGTTTGCACGGCCACAGATACGTGGAAGCGTGCTGCCCTCGCTACTTGGTAACCATCATGGACACTCTTTCTCTCACACTGACCAACACCCGCGTTATTGACGGGCTCATCTTCGCTGCTAATTCCGCCAAGCTTTCTCCCGAAGTTTACGCTGAATGGCTCCTGACCAAAGATGGTTACCGCTTTGCTGATGCCAACTCCTACGGCATCGTCACAAGTGCTGGCTTCTTTGCACGCTTTACTCCAACCGAGTACGCAGATGTTCTTGCTGCTTCTGTCGATACAGTCGTAGTACCTGACCCAATCGGTGGTGTACCTACCGCTGAAGAACAACAGATGTATGACGACGCAGTAGCTGCCTATGCACTGCTGGAGAATCCTACTGCTGAAGATACCGCTTTGTATGAATCGATGGTGGCTAGCTACGAAGCAGCCAGTACACCTGAAAACAAAGCTGAGATTGATGCAGCCGAAGCACAGAATGCCGAGGCTAATGAAATCAAAGCACTCCTTGATGAACTCACCGCTGCAGAAC
>Ga0208899_1001150_pt1 | contig 18883 bp, 22 predicted proteins | sample VirMetDEL_Nov_24_FD_184518 | JGI IMG/M metagenome (GOLD analysis project Ga0208899, IMG submission 184518) | Aqueous microbial communities from the Delaware River and Bay under freshwater to marine salinity gradient to study organic matter... | ecosystem: Environmental > Aquatic > Marine >... | reverse complement strand
ACATTATTTAAAACAATTAAATTTAAATCTTGAATCTATAAAATATCTTTCATAGTCTAGCTAGAATCCTCCAAACAATCTAAAAGGATTCAACATGCAAAATGAAATATTAGGGCGCGTAGCTTTTGCGGCCCAGTATGCTAAAGAGACACCCACGGGGCGCGAGACGTGGGCAGATGCTGTGGATAGAGTTAAAGCTATGCACTTGCGAAAGTTTAAGAATGATGATGATGCTAAAGACGCGATAGAGTGGGCGTTTAATCTCGTATATGACAAGCGCGTATTTCCATCACAGCGCTCTATGCAATTTGGCGGGCGTGCCATTGAGCGCAATAACATGCGCATTTATAACTGTACATACTCAGCATGTAATAGAGTAAGGTTTTTCCCTGAAGCATTTTGGCTACTGCTTAGCGGGTGTGGCACAGGCTTTAGCATTAGAAAGATGCACACTAATAAGCTACCCATCTTGATTAGTGAAGATCAATTAAATAAAAGATTAACACAAGAGCATGATGTAGCGGACACAATCGAGGGGTGGGCTAATGCAGTAGAGATGCTTATTAGTAGCTACTGTGTAGGCTCATATTATGATATACGCTATGAGACTGAGCCACTTTTTAATTATTCTAAGCTACGTGCTAAAGGTGCTAAGATTTCGAGTGGCGGGCGTTCTCCTGGCTATAAGCCACTTGAGACTGCTATTGAAAAGATACGCGCACATTTACAAATGATGGTTAAGAGAGATCGAAAGTTTAGGCCTATTGATTGCTTAGATATTGCTATGTATTTAAGTGAAGCGGTACTAAGTGGGGGGGTGAGACGCTCAGCATCTATAGCTATCTTTGATCAAGATGATCAAGAGATGATAGAAGCTAAGCAGGGGGAATGGTGGAAAGATAACCCACAGCGTGCTTATGCAAACATTAGCGCAAGCATTAAAACAGATGGCACAGAAGATGAGGCCACAGCTAAAAAGATTTTGTTAAGTGCGCGAGAGTGGGGGGAGCCTGGCATAGCTTTCTTTAAATCAGACTTTCACGGTACTAATCCGTGTGCAGAGATTGGTCTGCTAGGCACATGTATTAGAGATGGCTACGGTGATCCCATTGATCAAGTAACTATAGATATGCTTGAAAACATGGAATATTACCAAAGTAAAAAAGGATATAGCTATCATCATGGGTGGCAAGCATGCAATTTATCAGAAGTGAACATGGCTAAGAATAAGACTAGAGCAGAGTTTTTAGAAGCATGTGAAGCCGCTAGCATTATCGGAACACTACAAGCTAGCTATACTGAAACAGGATACTTAGCGCATACATCTCGTAGAATCATAGAGTTTGAAAGCTTAATAGGTGTAAGCTTAACGGGCATGTGTGAGAATGAGTTATCATTTAATGCAGACGTATTACAAGATGGAGCTTTAATAGTAAACGCAATGAATACTAAATACTGTGATGTGTTTAGAGTATCTAGTGCATCTCGTACTACTTGCATTAAGCCCAGTGGCAATACATCCACAGTAGCGGGGGGCATCTCTGCGGGTATCCATCCACACCATGCTAAACGATACATAAGGCGCATGCGCTTAAGTAAAGTGAATCCAATATGGCAAGAGTTACTAACTAAGGTACCTGCGGCGTGTGTAGATTTAGATGAGCACACGGGGATAGTACAGTTTGCATGCTCAGCACCTGCGGGCAGTATCACTAGAGAAGATGACACAGCACTTAATCATTTAGAACGTGTTAAGCTAGTCTATGAGAATTGGGTAGCGCCAGGCAGTGCTAATACTAGAGTAGAGGGATTAACTCATAATGTATCTAATACATGTACAGTAAAACAAGACGAGTGGGATGATGTAGCGCATTTTATTTGGAGTAATAGAGAAAGCTTAAGGGGGGTAGCATTATTAAGCTATGTAGGTGATCATATGTATAATATGGCCCCTTATCAAACAATAGTAGAGGGCACTGATAGTGCTAAGCTATGGGATGATCTAGCGCAGATTAAATGGGATGAGGTAGACTTAAACAAGAGGGGTGAGGGAGAAAGCCCTACGCTAGATCCTGCTTGTAGTGGGGGCAAATGTGAAGTAAGTTTTTAATTAAAAGATAAGTGCGCTTGAATCTTATCAAACATATCCCATGATGTAGGATCACCCACTTCTAAGTATTCATGTATATCTGCAAGTGCTTGCTGATTAGTTACGCCTTTAGTGGCTAAGCAAGTATTATAGAATGGCTCACATGATAGACGCTCTTTAGCAGTCTCTAAATGTGCGGGCGTATTATCAGCATACACAGTATCAAATAGTAAATCATTCATCTCTACAGCTAATGCTACTTGCTTGTCTTCACTTAGTGTAGTGAGATCAATATCATTTACAGTAGCCAATACGCTAGTAAAATATGGCAATCCTACCGCAGGGCGTATGGGTTGAGATGGGGCACGCTGGGGCGGCATAGCCTGTGGTGGATTGCTAGGTACGCGCTCACCCTCTACACTTTGAAATATGATTCTATCTTTCTCAGCATCTGACATTTTATCATTCATCTCTGCGAGCTCGTCAGGGCTATAAGTCTGCCCTATGATATCTGAATAGAAAGCACGTAGTAAAGCTGTGAGGCATCTTTTATGTAGCATATTCTTAGACATAGTTTTCCATGCTCTATTATTCAATAGGCCACGTGCTTTAGCATCTTCTATAGTAAATGTCCAGGTGTGCTCTGGTATATCAAAATCCAGTTGATCTCTGCGCTTGGTGCCTAAGGTACATACATTATCATTTAACTCAATTACTCTAATGTATCCACAAACTTTAGAGCCGCTCTTATCACGATATCCAAGCACTATTCCTGCCATAGCATCAGCGTTAAGAGCTGGCTTACCACTGATAACGTAAGTATGAGCAAGAGTGATAGCCACGTTATCATTATAAAAATGTCTGAAAGTTTGGAAAGCAATTTTATTATCATGATAATCTTTCTGATTCTTACTTAGTGATGAGATAAGGGCGTCTTGCTCAGGTGTAAATATGTTTGTTTGCATGATTAAATCCTTTATTTGTAAAGTGTGCGTATGATGTAGTTAACTTGATCTTCACTAGCACCGCGCACTAGCTCAGAGTAAACATTAATTAAGTGTGCAAAGTCACGAGGGTCTAAGCACAATTCAGTAGCGGGGAATTCTCCCATGGTGAATAGGTAGTTATCTGCTTCTTTTTCAATAGCTAGCTTGTCAAGCTTACCCATATTTATTAAATACTGTATATCTTCATCATGTGTGAGCTCTATATTAGACATAGTTTTAAATAGCGCGTACACAGTATCATGATGTAATTGAGGGGAGTATTTACTAACTTTGATAGGCTTAGTATCTTCTTGTAAGCTGATCAGTGCTAGTGCAATTAAGATGATAATGATTAAGTATAACATTACTTAAAATCTCCTAGTGTTAGCTGTACTTGTGTTAAGTGTGCTAGTGCTTCTGCCAGTGCTAATGCTGTGGTCATCTTCATATCATTCTTAAGATAGTTTGATAGTGTGCCTGGTGTCACCTCTAGCTGAGCAGCTAGATCTCTCATAGTTAAGCCGCGGGCAGCTAGTGATGATTTGATTTTATTCTTTAGCATGTTGTTTGCTCCTGTATTTATTATTTAGTAAATGTTAATTATTCGCATAAATACTTAATTCAAATGACTCTTTAACAGCTTTCAATATCTTCTCATAAGAGAATGATTTTACGTACTGTTTTTCATGTCTGCGTAGTTTTTTAATATTGCGCTTCTGTACAATATTATATATTTCTTTCGATACTTTCTCTGCGTCATTCCCAATAGACTCGTCTAGACCATAAATCCAAAATATTTTTAAAATCAAGTTTTGGGCATATAGTTCCCTAAATGTCGGATCCACTAGCTTATAAGCTAGCTCATCAAATTTAAAATTATCAAATTCAATCATTATGATTTCTCCTGAATGTGTGTTAGTAGCGTTGCCGCTTGGTAATGATTAGTATTTAGCATAGATGTTTTTTGCCTGTCAAATAAAATTTTAAAAAAAGCAAAAAAAGATTTTATCTTGTAAAAACTATTTGACGTACTAAGATATTTTATTTATATGTAGTGTATCACTAACACGCGCCATGGAGGATTGTATGGCCACTGAATACGAGTTAAGGCATGCAGTTATGCAAGCTGAGATTAAACCTACTGTTAAAGTAGTAATGTTAACTATACTTATGAAGATTGATTGGCACACATGGACTAGCACTATTACGCTTAAGTCTATTGCTGATTATTGTAAAGTGTCTTATCGCTCAGTGATACGCGCACTAGATGAGTTAGAAGAGTTAGACTGGATTGAGAAAAGTACTATACGAGTGAAAGCAAAGAACACGCCCACTAAAATTACAGTACATCATTTACATGTATTTCATAGTGCCAATTTGTCACATGACAAAATGTCACAGTGTCAAAATGTCACTAGGGGTAGTGCCAAAATGTCACATACCATGTGCCAAAATGTCAGTATGGATAGTGACAAATTGTCACACAATACATTAATAAACAATATTAACAATATTAATAACAATATGGATGATGACTATCAGCACTATAAAATCTACTATGCTAAGATGGGTTTTAATATTTGTGAGCCGATTGATGCTGATAAGCTTAGACCACAGGTCTTAGAGTATCGACTATCTCAAGAGCCTACTTGGAAACGATTAAATAAATTCACGTCATACTCACAAGCAAAAGATGAGCTACTAAAGCGTGCGCAGTGGCTAAACATACCGCTAGGACGTGAGCATATCAGATTTATTAAAAGTGAAATAGAGAGTGAGGGGGCCACATGGAAAGATTAGGATCATCAGTACTTAAGATTTTAGATGGCATCAATATAGCACCTGGTAGCGAACCGCCCCCACCTCCCGCATATCTCAATACAGTTAATGCAGACTCACTACATACTCATGATTTAATCAAGCGTGGGCAAGCCAGATACTTAGTAGCGGGTGACGTTCCTTGTAATTGTGCTCAGGGTTACGTGTATAAGCGTATTGAGTATAAACCTATGGCAATACCTTGCCCTCTATGTAAAAACTTAACCAAGGGCTTAAATTATTTGCAGAGGGCACACTTACCCAACGATGCTTATGACGCTTCACTAGATACATACATTTATGATAGTCCTCAGCAGCAAGCTATGATTAGTGACATCATTAGCAGCTATCTACCACACATCCCGCCATCACTTTTTATGTATGGTAAAAGTGGTAATGGTAAAAGTACTATTAGCTATATCATTGCTAAACACTTAGCACTCGCGGGGTATAGAGTTAAGTACTTCCATCATCATCATGCTTTTCAAAAAGAGAAGCAAAGCTGGTCTAAGAATACATCATTTATAGACTCGATTGTAGACAATGTAGATATCTTACTATTAGATGAGTTTGGCGGCTTAGGTGGGCGTGCTAATTATAGTGAGTGGTTTACTACTACAACTATTGAAATGATAGGCATCATGTATGAGAAGTATAGAGCAGGGCAGCTAAGCATTATCTTAACTAGCAATCTAACACCTAAGCAGATATTTACTAAGCTACTTGATAGAAATGAGATGGCCTTATCACGCTTACAAAATATATTTGGTAATCCTCTACACATGGTAGGCCCAGATAGACGAGCTAAAGGGAAAGATGTATCTAAATGGATATGATCTTTATCTTATGCTTATCTAAATAATCTAAGCCATCTCTATTATATTTACTATCTGCGCTAACTACTATCACTTTAAAGCCTGCATGATGAATGAGACGGGCACATGCTAAACATGGATTAGTACTAATCACCATAGTACACCCGTCTAAAGCTATCCCCTGGCGTGCCGCATTAGCTATGGCGTTCTGTTCTGCATGGTGACATCCCCACTCTATATGTGTGCCACTCTCAATATTATATCTATCTCTATCACAAGCATCCCCCCCACATAGCAAGCCTACTGCTTTACGCGGTGCCCCGTTAAATCCTGCGCTTATGGGGTTATTGTTAGCATCAATGATAAAAGCCCCCACTTGACCCCGTGGGCATGGTGACATAGTAGCAAATAGTTTAGCATGTTCTAGCCAATGCTTAAGCCATCTCATCTTCATAAGCATACATCCATGATAAACTTAAAGTTATCATCACTCTCAATTAAAGCTTTGATGGCCTGCGCATAGTATCTAATCTCTGACTGCGCATCTTTAGCTAGTCTTAATTGTAAAAAGTGTATCACAGCATGTAATGATGCACTCCAATAGCACTCCGTAAATTGAGCAAGAGGTAATATCATGCGGGCTTGCTCACGTGCTACACCCTGCTTAAGCATCTCTTTATATGTAGCATAACTATAGTTACACGCAGATACATATAAGTCTGTAATGTCTTCTTGATTATCTATAGCCCCGCCGCTGCCTTGTTTAACATTCTTAATAGACTTACGCCACAGGTCAGGGCAATGTATACTATGATCAAGCTCTACGTAACGCCCGCTTATCTCATTCCATGAGCAGCCCACCTGGTGCTTTTGCCACTGACGAATCACAAAGATAGGCGCCTTAATGTGGAAAGTAAAAAACGCATGCCTAAATGGTGACGTGTGCTTATGTGTCCATAAGTATTTTATTAAACTTTTATCTTTATCACTTAAGCCTCCCTCTATGCGCTTGCCAAAGGATACACGCGCCGCATTCACTACACTAGTAGCACTGCCCATGGTATCCACTAGCTCTATAAATCCCATATCATCTATTTTTTTCTTCATGTTGTTTTTCACTTGTTTTAATTGAAATAAATTACTATAACTTAATTGAGGTGTATATATGTCTAAGAATAAAACACAGATTACTATAAGCTTATTAAATGAGCAATTACAATACATAGATGATTTAGCTAGTAAGCAGATCATTAGTAGAGGTCAAGCCGTGCGTCAAATCATTCATGAAATGATGAGCACAGGTGTACCAAGTAACTTAACTTTAAGTGAAAGAGTATCCTACTTAGAGGATGAAAGAAACAAGTTAATGTCTCTAGTCACTGAGCTAGAATATCAAATAACATATATCAAAGGGCAATTAGATGCTTAATAAAATGATGATCTTAGGTAATGTGGGTAAGCAGCCAGAGCAAGCGCCTAGCTATGATAAGCTTGTTACATTTAGTGTAGCTACTACTGAGTATACTAAAGATAAGTCAAGTGGTGAGTTTAAAGAGCATACTGAGTGGCATAAAATTAAATGCTTTGGTTATGTAGCTGAGAAAGCACTTAAGCTGGGCAAGGGCTCTAAAGTTTATCTAGAGGGTAAATTTAGAAGTGATAATTATGAAAAGGATGGTGTTAAGCGTAAAGCGTTTTACATCTTATGTGATAAGCTCGTAATTATTGAGAAGACGCAGACAGTACAAGCGCAATGGGATAAGACACTAGAGAAACCACTAGACCGTCCCACACCTGAGCTCACTATTGATGATGAGGGCTTTACGCCATGGCAATAGATAACAAAGCATTAGAGGGCCTTGCTAAGCGTGAAGCAGCTACTACACAAGTAAATACAAGCATAACGCGCACTAAGTACTGTACAGAGATAGTAGACGCTATATGTGATGGCCTCGTAGCGGGACTATCTATTAAAGCAGTCTGCGGAATAGTTAACATTGATGAATCCACTTTTTATAGATGGAAAGAAAAGCATCCAGATTTTAAGGAGGCCGTTAATAGTACGCGCCCAGCTTTTGAAGCTCAAATGTTATCTATCATTAAGCATCATGCGCATGATGATTGGAGGGCGGCAGCCTGGATACTAGATAGAAGATTCCCGCATGAGTGGGGCACTAAGCGTGAGCTAGAGTTAAATGTTAATAAGACAGATGGCACTGAGCAAGTGCTTTCATTTATCAAGCAAGCGCAAGAGAAACTAAAAAGCCCAGCTAGTAATAGCTGAGCTTTAAAGCAAACAAACATATCATCCTGAGAGAAAGATACGAAAGTTATATACTATGAATAATAAACTTAGTAAAGAAGATTTAGAAGCTAAAGCACTTAACTTGAATATACACAATCACTGTATGTTCCTATTTGCATCTATGCTAAAGCGGTGCGCTATGGGTAACTACTACAGACAAGTTAGCCCTTTCACTTTTGAAGAGTCAAGCGGTAACGCCATAGCATTTTGTGATGGTGGTTATAAAGATGACTATGGCAATTTATTAGTAATTGAAGTTAAGACGCGCATCATTAAAGAGAGTCAAGTTAATCCCGCAGATGCAATTAAAAAAGCTATCTCACAAGAGTTAAAATATGAGTTATTTAATTATGATTTTATTGTGCCCGTCTTCATGTATACAGCTAATCATAGGGCGGCTTGGTCATTTGATGATGCTAAAGTTATGATCTACTTTGGTACAGCTAATAATAGAAAGTGGACTAACCCCCGCACGTTACATGAGCATTATAATGATGTTATGATGAGTGGTAGCATTAGTGAGTTATTTGATAATTTAAATACTATACAACCCCCATGTGTTCAACTTGAACTTATGCAGTCTACGCCGCAGTTAAAAACGATTGAGCCCCCGCCTCAGGATGCCCCAATACAGGAGGCTAATGAGGTGCCTATAATCTCACGCAGAAATAAAACAAAATTCTTTTTTATTCGCTATGACCAGTATGTCTTCCATGGGTGGGAGCATTTAATATCTATGCTAAGAGATACAGGGCTTTATACTGAGCATAATATACAGACTGCATACATTATGAGAAGCTTGTCACGTATGTTAAGTAATGACTTTATAGAAATAGTAGTCAAGTGGCGTGGTGATATGATTCAAATAGATAAGCATCAAGTAGAGATAGCATTTACGAGTAATGCTCAATACTCATTTAATGATGATGCTAAAGAGATGTTAAGAGATAGTCAGCACATACTTATATTTGCTAAAGATAAAAAAATATCTAGCTATTCTGCGAGTAACTTTAAAGAGTTTAATAACTATCTTGATAGCTTAGGAATGGATAAAAACCCTTGATCTCTCTTAATGATTTACAGCTTTCTATTATTCAATCCATCTTACGAGAAGATAAAGTTATAGCTGCTCGCTGTGGATGGGGTAGCGGTAAGACAAGTGCTTTAGTATTCTCACTGCTCACAGTAGCTAAGATGCGCCCAGGTAGAAGCTCGCTTATCGTGACAGATACTACGCCCCGCTATAACTCAGTGTTAATGCCTGAAATTGAGAAATGGCTAGCCCCTTTAGGGTGGGCATATAATCACACTAATAAAGTGTGGACAGATACACATACTGGGTCTAGTGTGTGGTGCAGGTCATACTATAGACCTGGCACACGTGAGGCAACCCATAACCCATTAGAGGGGCTTAACATCACAAGCGGGGTAGTATTCATAGATGAATGTCAAACACTCACCGCAGAGGTAGCATATAAAGCTTTAGGCCGTCTGCGTAGCGGGCCATCACCGATTATGGTTTTAGTAGGCTTGCCTGTGATAGATGCCTGGTGGTGTAAGCTAGCTGAGCAAGCTGAATGCGTGCCCTTGCTGTTTACATCTTACGTGAATCAAGATAATCTTAGTGATGAGTGGTTTAAGGCTACTGAACTATTACCACAGGATGAGCGTGAAGCCATGGTGTTAAATAAACCTAAGCCGCCTAGTGGACTTGTGTATTCAGAGTTTAATCATGAGAAGCATGTTATAGATGACTTTAAGTATAGCCCCACCATGGGCGGGCGCATAGCTATAGACTGGGGATTTAGAAAGCCATCTGTATTAGTGATAGTTTATGATGAGTTTAGACAAGCATCTATAGTAGTCCATGAGATTAACCCACAAGAAGTAACTATAGAACAGCTTAGCAGTATGATCTTACAAGTAGCGTGGCCACGGTCTATGCAAGCAAGTGCCCCAGGCAAGAGGATATGGATAGATACAGGCGTGGCAGATAAAGCAGGGCGTGCTAGGTCAGATCACACAGGGCTTAGTGCTTTTAGACTCATACGTAAAACACCTAGCGAGGGGGGCATTGGTTTACCCCTGCGCTCTACCACTGATCCAGTTAGAATAGACATTCTTAACGGGGTGCAAAGATTAAAGCGCGCATTCAATAGTAACAAGTATCTCATTACTCGTGAGGTGTGGGAACGTGGCGAGCGTGCGCCAGGTAATAGTTTAAGAAAAGCATTACTAAGCTACGCATGGGATACTAAAGAGCAACCTAAAAAAGATGGGCGTGAGGATCCTCTAGATGCACTGCGCTATGATTGTATCTTCCACCATTGGACAGAATCACACAGAAGTTACACACCACGGGCTAAGCGTATTAATAAGGATGTTAAGGTGGGCTCAGCTAAGACTAGGAGTTTTTAATATGATAATACACGGTGATAGCTTGCATGAGCTCACTAAGCTAGATGATAACTCTATAGATGCTGTGGTGAGTGACCCGCCTTATGGTTTATCTAATATCTCTCATAGTGCTTTGATGTCATGCCTTAAAGAGTGGGCACTAGGTAACTATAGCTACTTGCCCGCCGCTAAAGGCTTCATGGGTAAATCATGGGATGGATTCGTACCCCCGCCCGCTTTATGGCGTGAGGTGTATAGGGTAATGAAGCCAGGGGCACATGCGCTAATCTTTGCGGGGTCACGTACTCAAGACTTAATGGGGCTATCCTTAAGGGTTGCGGGCTTTGAGATTAGAGATGTTTTACAGTGGCTATATGGTAGCGGCTTCCCTAAGTCTCATGATATTAGTAAAGCTATTGATAAGGTTAAGGGATGTGATAGAGAAGTGATAGGTAAAAGCAAAAGGCATGGAGGAGGGAGCTCTCACATTTTCATTGAGAGAGGAAGCGCACCAATTACAGCCCCCGCCTCACCACAGGCTAAACAATATGATGGATGGGGTACAGCACTAAAGCCCGCCTATGAGCCTATCTTATTAGTACGTAAGCCACTTGTAGGCAGTGTCGCTGAGAATGTTTTAGAGCATGGTACGGGGGGCATAAATATAGATGCGTGTAGAATTGATACTAATGATAGTTTAGCCCGCATAAATAAAGTAGACAATAGAATGTTTGGTATAGGTAATGGCTTAAATTCACAAGCATTAAAGGTGGCACAGGGCTTAGATGAGCTGGGCCGCTATCCTAGCAATGTTATACTAGATGAGCGTGCAAGCAACCTGCTAGATGTTCAAGCCCCTAGTGTAAACAGGTTCTTTTATTGTGCTAAAGCTCAGCCTAACGAACGCCAGGCGGGGCTAGATGGTTTGAATATTCATCCTACAGTTAAGCCTATTGAGTTAATGAAGTACTTATGTAAGCTAATCACCCCACCAGGGGGCACAATTCTAGAGCCATTCTTAGGCAGTGGTACCACAGCCATAGCAGCTAACTTGCTAGGCTTTGAGTGCATAGGTATAGAGCGTGAGCTAGAATATATTAAGGTGGCAGAGGCTAGGCTTAAGTATTGGACGCTAAACTATGAGCCCATTTATAGTGATGTCAAAGAAGATAAACAAGATACACAACTAGAGTTATTTTAATGAATGATGAATTACTAAAGATTTATAAAAGTAATTATATGTTTGCTATAGCTTTTGAGTTTACAAGAGATGATCAGCAAGCATTAGACTTAGTACAAGATACATACCTTAGAATCATAGATAAGCAGTCTCACTATAGAAAAGTGGGGAGCTTACATGGATTTATTAAAGTAGTAATGAAGCGCATACACTTAAATAATATAAGGCGAGATGACATTAGAGATAGGGCACTAGATACGTATAGCGATAAGTATTACCCGCATGAGGTAGATGATGCTATTAACTATGTATACTGTAGACAGTTAATTAAAAAGTGTAGACATAAAGAAATACTTAAGTATCAAGCACTGGGATACACTACAGAAGACATAGCAGAAATTACAGGCATCAATAAAAACACTGTCTTCTCTAAATCGCGTTATATGAGAAAAGAGATGAGTAAGCATAAATAAAAAAAGCCAGCATGAGGGCTGACTTTTTTTATATCACGTATAACGCACAATCTAAGAAAAGGATTGTACGCTCTACATAGCACACTAGCTATGCGGGTGCAATACTAAACTACAGGCAAAAAAAAAGAGCCATCACCATACCAAAGTTTAGCTCTTTTCTTTTAAAGAAAGAGCTCACCGTCCAAAGTCAACTCTTTTCTTTTGCCTCGCGAGAGGACACAAATATATGTTCAATATAACTAACACTCTAAATAAATGAAAGCAAGTATAATATGAATGACACACTAAAAAAAGTCATATTAGATTTAACTAAAAAGATGGTAATAGATGTGGCTAATGAATTCCCACATTATGAGTATGAGGAATCTCTTAAGCTCTATATGGAGATCATGCAATCACTACTAGATGGAGATTATCAAAAAGATAATATTGACAAGTAATGTTATAAAAATGATAATATCCACAAGTGATTAGTAGCATGAGGGTATTATGCGTAAAGATAACGACAGCCCACGCCATTTAAAAGCCAGGTATCCAAAGTTTAGGAACTATGGTATTACAGGCACACAGCTAAGCGGTGGCAGTATCTCAGGCTATGAGAACAACCCTAAACTTACGGGCCTAAACTGGGTTAATGAAGCTGAGGAGATGCTACGCACTGATCCTGTAGTTAGGCGCTCATGGCACATGCTAAGGCAAACTTTACTAAGTGCTACATGGAGATTTATGCCTGGTGTAGAGGGTGACCCGTTCGCAGAGGAGTTAGCGCGTTATGCTAATGAGGCCTATGGTTTTGACGGTCACGCGGGTCAAATGTCTATGTCTTTTGAGGATCAGCTTACATACTTATTTGAATACGTGCCGCTTGGCTATAGATATGCAGAGGAAGTATACAGAGTAGGGCTTGATAGCAAGGGAAACACTAAGATTTGGCTAGACTACTATGCAGACCGTGAGCCCTCTGCACATAACGAGTGGCTTAGTAGAGATGGGCAGCATTTAGATGGGGTATTACAAAATACTGTAGGGATAAGTAAAATCCCTAAGCCCATCCCTGCCAATAAATTATTATTATTAACATTGAATAGGACGGGCTCTAATTTTGAGGGCGTGGGAATGTTACGCCCTGTATGGTGGTGGTGGCGTACTAAGCAACGTGTAAGTAATATGATGTGCGTAGGCTTAGATAGGTGGGCAGTACCTACACCTAAGGTCACAGTAGATAGATCAGTAGCAGAAATGCAAGGCCTAAATGATTCTGATATAGATGCCATGGTTAATGATGCTGAGGCGCAAGCCACGGCTTTTATTAGTAGTGAGCAAAGCTATCTTATAGAGAATGCGGCTATTAAATTTGATACATACGCGGCACAGCCTAACCTCTACGCTCAGGGCCCACTAGATATTATTAAAGAATGTGACAATCAAATTAGTCAAGCTTTCTTAGCACAATTCGCTAACCTAGGTATAACAGACACAGGTAGCCGCTCAGTAGGTGAGGTGCACTTATCCATGTTTAGGCGTGCTGCTATTAACCTGTGTGACATAGTAGCTAGTAGGATTAGTGGGGCAGACAGAAGCGGGGCAGGTACCATAGGTAGACTAATTAAGTTTAACTATGGCGCAGTAGAGCCTAGCAAGTTACCCCGCTTAGTGCACACAGGGCTAGACACTGATGACTTAGCAGAATCACTAGGCATGCTAGGGCCATTAGTGCAATATGGATTATTAACGCCAGATGATGAGCTAGAGCGGGCAATACGTGAGAGACTGGGCGCGGGTGATCTGCCAGAGGATGCGCAAAGATCAGCATTAGAGAGAACGGCCACAGCTAATGCCACAGGTGGGGGCGCGGCTTTACTTGCTGAGCAGTTAATTAGGAGGCGGCGCAATGAATAAACGAACGAAAGCACAGACGCCCGCACCTCCTAAGGATAGAGTCAAGGGCAGTAAGAAAAACCCAGAGGGCAGCGCTAGTGGATCACGTGGTAGTATCTCCATATCTGATAAAACAGAGAAAGCTTTAGTTAATCTGCGTAACAAGCACAATGATAAATATAAGTCACCTAAAAAGCGCGTAGACCTTGGTATGTTAAAAGCTGTATATAGACGCGGTGCGGGTGCTTATAGTGTATCCCATAGGCCTAATGTAACGAGTCGTGATCAGTGGGCACTAGGGCGCGTTAAAGCATTCTTAAAGCTTGTAGCCACAGGTGAAAGAAAAAAAGCTTACACGGGTGATTTAGATTTATTGCCTAAGGGGCATCCTCAGAAGTCAGACGCTAAAACAGAGGCTACGGCACTAGCTACACCTCAAAAGTATTCACATATCAATTTTACTCCACCTAAGGGCGCACAGGACGCAGCGGCTAGAGCTCTAAAGAAAAGAGCAGAGAAGCCACCATCACAGCGGGGCATGACCTCTGTAGGCTTAGCGCGTGCGCGTGACCTTGCTAATGGGCGTGAGCTATCCCCTAATACAGTACGCAGGATGTTAGCATACTTCACTCGTCATGAGGTTGACAAAAAAGGTAGCACTTGGGATGAGTACGGCAAGGGCCGCCAGGCATGGGATGGGTGGGGCGGTGATGCGGGCTTCTCTTTTGCTAGAAAAGTGGTTAAACAAATGAATGCAGCAGATAATAAAACGCAATCCCTTAGAGCCTATGGTGAAGCTATCCTTTTAAGTGATAGCTCATCTTATGATGTGCCAGAGGGGTTAACAGTAGGCAAGCCGTTTAAGACATTATCACTAGGTCAAGTATCAAGTAGACTCAGTGGTGACAAGGTAGGCAAGCCCATAGATCAAGATTTACTAACAGAATTAGTGCGGGTGTTTAATGAGCATAAAGCTGAGTCACCAGTCATTATAGACTGGCAGCATGCTACTAGCCCTTTTCAAGGTGGCACACCTGCGCCCCCTGAGAGTGGCAACGCACTAGGCATGATAGTAGATCTAGAGATTAAAGATGATGGTCTTTACGCTATACCCGCTTATAATGAGCGTGGGCTAGAGGTCGTTAAAAATGCGGGCGGTGTGCTGTGGTCAAGCCCTGAGTATATCCATGGTGACATATTCAGTAGGGGAGATGGCAGCAAGTTAGGTGAGGCTCAGCTTTTAGCTATCACGCTTACACCACGCCCCGCACAATCCCATAATACCATTGATAGGATCACTTTAACTGAGGAGTTAAATATGGATGATCAAGTTAAAGAGTTAATGGCTAAGCTTGAAGCTAAAGATGCTTTAGTTAAAGAGCTTGAAGCACAACTCGCAGACATGAAGTCTGAAAATGAATCTAAGCTCATGACAGAAGATGAGAAAGATAAAGAGCTAAAAGAGCATTATGATGATGAAAAGTCTAAGATGGCTGAGCATGATGATAGTGAAAAGAAAGCGGAAGATGAAGAGGATGAAGACAAAGTTAAAAAAATGTCTGAGTCATTTAGTACATCTAACGTAGCTCTACTTAATGAAGTGCAAGCACTTAAAGAACAGCTTAACACTGTAGTTAAAGAGAATAATGCTATTAAGTGTGACAAAGCAGTCAATCAACTTCTTAGTGAGGGCAAAATCACACCAGCAGAGCGTAAGTTTGCTGTAGATGCTTTTAACATGAAAGAGCTACAACCTACATTTTGGCAGATGTTTAGTGAACGTCCATCAAATCAAGCTGTACCACTTCAAGAAGTGGGCCATGGCGCAAGCGGTCAAGAGATATCTAAAGCTACTTTGAGTGAGAAGATTAAAGCTTTAGCTACTGAGAAACAAATCACATTTAGTGAAGCTTTAAATATTGTACGTGATCAAGATCCTATGTCTTATCGCAAAGCTTATGGAGTTTAATATATGAATAATCAAATACATTCTTTTATTTGTGCTAGTGCTGTTACTGAGTACTCACTAGTAAGTATTGATAGTAACGGCAAAGTAGCCCCCACTACTTTACCTACAGACGTAGCTTGTATTGGTGTAGCACAGCGTGCGGCATCTGCGGGCGAAGCTGTGGACGTTGTAACAAGTGGTGAAACTAAAGTAATTGCAGGTGAGGCGGTCGCAGACTTTAGCGCTATCCCTCGTTTTTCTGCTATGGCAGGTGGTAAGGTTCAACCCGCAGAGGCTACAGACTCTACGTTTTTCCCTACTTGCTTTGTAACCCCTAACGTAAACCAAGCAAGCGCGGCGGTTAATGATCAGATTCTTGTAGAATTTAGACGCCCTTGCACACCATTAGCATAATAGGAGTAGGATAAATGGCAAGTTCATATAGTAATATCCATCCAGTAGACGAGATCTTAACAAGCCTAGTAAGTGAAGTAATCCCTAGTGATTCCCAGCTTATCGCAGGTCAAGTATTCGAAAATGTAAAAGTCCCAGAGCGTAGCGGTACATTCTTACTAGAAAACACACGTAACTTTATGGGATCACCAGAGTTAGACTTAGAGCGCGCACCAGGTGCGGGCCGTGCTAACATTGGCTCATTTGATAGAACATCTTTAACTTTCAAAGCTAAAATCTACTCTGCACAAGATAGTATCGCTATGGAAGATATTATTGATAGTCAATATCCAGGCAGTGAAGAGCAACGTATCGCGCGCAAAGTAAGACGCACTATGATGCTAGCTAAAGAAAAGCGTGCCGCAGATTTGTTATTTGATACAACATCATTTAGTAATGATTCATGTGCTAATGTGATGGGTGGTCAAGTTGACGCTGCGGGCACAGATGCACTCACAGGCTTAGATAAGCTTAAGGATCTAGTATTTGCGGCGGCCCATGGCATCAACCCAGATACTATTATCTTAGGCCGTGGTGTAGCGCGTGCTTTAGCGCGTAACCCTGAATTTAGATCTTACTTATCGGTGGGTGACTTCACAGACGCAGGTGTAGGCATTGCCGCAGGTGGTAGCTTAGTGCTTAATGATAGTGCAGTTCAAGCAATCATTAGAGACGTTCTAAATATTCCTAATGTATACGTGGGTCAAGCTAGACGTGAGACTGCTGTACCTGGCGCGACATCCTCAGAAGCTCAGATTTGGAATGATGAGACTATCTTCTGTGGTATCCTTAAGGGCTCAGATGCTATCGTACAAAAGAGCGGTAACGTTAAAGGTATGCCTGTGGCTGCTCTTAACTTTGACTTTGGCAATATGGTTGCGGGCCAATATGATTCACTAGACGCTACTAGACGCTATGTATATGCTGAAGAAGTACAACAGTATAAAGCGATTGATTCCACATTAGGCTATATCGTAACTGACTGCTTAGCATAGTGAGTGCCCATGTGTGACAGTGCAACCCCTACATTATTAAGTGAAGTTGACGCAGATAAGAAAGCAATAGCTGACTTACAGGCGCAGCTATCCAAGCAAAGTGGGGCGCGTGCTGAGATCACAAAAGCTAAGATAAATGAATTAAAAACGATTATCAAAGCTGAGAATAAAATGAAAGCATCTCTAGCACGTGCCAGGGGTAGCTTTTTAAAAACTTTAGAGACTGCTATAGATGCCACTAATCCACTAACCTTGTTATCTCTAAATAGAGATCAGTTAGTAGACTTTATTCTTAAAGGGGGCATGGGTATAGCAGTGGATGACTTTATTAATCAAGCTGATAAAATTACTCAGTCTGTTAATAAGACCATGGGGAAGATACAACCAGGCTTAGGCATTACGGACACTATACAAAGTGAGCTAGATATTATGCAAGCCGCCGCAGTAGAGGGGGTATTTGATGATGTTATTTTACCCACCATCACAGCGGGCGTGCGTGATGCACTTACAGCTATAAGTGTGGATGTGCCCGTTAGCTCTGCTATCTCTGCGCTATCTCTCAAGATGGAGAAAGCACAGGGGAGACAACTAACAGAGATCAATACTAAGCTTAGTATGTATGGGCGCAGTGTGACTGCGGCAGTAGCTGAGAGTGCGGGCATTAAATACTATTTATATACAGGGCCTATAGATAGCTTGACTCGTAAATTTTGCCTACCTTTAGTAGATAAAGTGGTGAGTGAGTCACAGATGAGGCGCTTAAATAATAGGCAGGGCCTAAGCGTAAAGACTGCGGGCGGGGGTTATAATTGTAGGCATTCGTGGAGTCCTGTGACAGAGGGCTTTATGAAAGCAGCACAGCTAGACAAAGCTACTACTAAAAATATATCAGATGCTAATAAAGGGGCTAGAAAATGAAGAAAGCCGTTACAGGTCAAGACTACACTTTTACATGGAACAGCGCGGCCCCTGTGAGCGGCACGCCTAGCGTAACTTTTAAAGCGTCTAGCACAGTCACTAGTAATCTTACACACTCACGCGCAGATATTAGCGTAACTGCATTAGCTAATGATAGGCGTACACTCACTATAGCTAGTAGTGCTAGTCTAGAACGTGATCAAGAGCTATGCTTTTTAAAGACAGATGGGGACGCTTGGTATAGTGTAAAAGTAGTAAGGATAGTGGGCACTACAGCTTTATTAGCTGAGCCCCTCCCTCGTGAGATAGACTTATCTAGTGCAGCCTCATTAGAGTTTTCTACTTGGTATGTGACAGCATCATCTAGTAATGTTACTAGTGCAAGCGGGACATATCAATATGAGATAAGTTACATAGTAGACTATGGACAGAATACACAAAACAAACTAGACAAGGGTGTAATTAAAGTTACCCCGCGACCTTTTGACACTGGCTTAGATCATGAATCATTAGTGAATAAATTTGCTTCACTTGCTGACTTAGTGCCCAGGCGTCAAAGTGATTTTAGCCCACAGATTAAAGCGGCTTTAGATGAGCTATCTTTAATGCTTAGAAATAGGCTTATAGA
>Ga0208899_1001148_pt1 | contig 18899 bp, 32 predicted proteins | sample VirMetDEL_Nov_24_FD_184518 | JGI IMG/M metagenome (GOLD analysis project Ga0208899, IMG submission 184518) | Aqueous microbial communities from the Delaware River and Bay under freshwater to marine salinity gradient to study organic matter... | ecosystem: Environmental > Aquatic > Marine >... | reverse complement strand
GTATTCAGACAATATAACTATACAGCTAACGCTAGTAGATGAACACAATAGATTTGAAGTATTCGGTTCTACTAAAGGAAGGCAAGGAGCTGCTAACTTCTATGCAGATCAAGATTACTTTTTAAGTATAGACAGCCATTGTTTGTTTGGGAATCATTGGGATACAGAGCTTATAAGATTACACACAGAAGCTAAAGAGCTTACTAAAAATGACAAAACAATTATTACAGCTTATGGAGCAAGCTATTCATTTAACAATACAGGAGAAAGATACTTTACTACTAATCATTACTATCAATATATAGGATTTCCTAAAGAGTCTCCTTCAGTAGTTGAGTATGATTGGATGACTAGACCTTTATATTCAGTTTGTTTACCTTGGATGTGTGAAGAGATAAGTCCTAACTATCCAGATTTGTTGCCAGCAACAAAGTTTGCTTATAATTTTTCTTTTAGTGACCAATGTTTTATTTACGATGAAGATTTAGATGTATACATTATTGAAGAAGATATGATTAAAACTTGGAAGTTAATCAAAGATGGTTGGACATTTGTACATCCTAATACTCGCAACGCACTAATAGGTCATCTATATAACACAGAGATAAACGAATATGGTACAAGAGCTAGCGTTGTTAACTCAATTGAAAGAGAAACAGAATGGAAGTATGTTCAGCAAGAAGTAAGAAATGTTTTGAAATACTTATATGATAAAGAATATAAAGAAGTAATATCTAAATATCAATCGTGGTTAAAAGTAGATTACAAGAAGCATTCTCTACATAATTGGTATATGCCAGATACTTTTATTTAAGGTAAGTCGTCCTCTGTTAAAGGTTCTAAATCGAAGGAGTACCCTTTTCTATTGTCCCAATCCCATTGACTTAATTTATTAAGCATTGAAACAATCTCTTTAAAAAGATATCCAAATAAAAATCCTACTATATAATCCATAAGTAAATTATATTATCACACAAGTTGAATTAACGAGAAGTTATTGTATTACGATTTTGTTAAATAAACTGCTTTGCCTATTTTATGTTCTATGTAATCCAGAATGGGTGTGTGTGCCCACTCTGGATAACTTTTTAAAATATCGAGTATGAACTCGCCATTTTTATAACGAGCATACGCTGATCTTTTGATTTTTCTAAGCATTATCCTTTCGGAATCTTAGACATAAAGTCAAAAGGTGCATCTTCTAATGCATTTTGTGCGACAGCAACTATTGCTGAAGCTGCTGCAATGAGTGCAGCCATAATCACATCTGCTTCAAACATACCAGCTTGGTTTGCAACCATAACTGCTACGAATGCTTGGACAGCTGTTCTACCACCTCTGATAGCAGCATTCTTCCAATAAGATGCGTCTGATTTTTTCTTAGCTTTTGCCATTATTTACCTCTTCTTCCGCCACTTCGGCTTCTGCCTCTGCGACTTGGCTTACCATATCCTGTATGCTTTGGCATAAAGAACTCCTAACTTATATTATATTACGTCCTGCTTTTGCAGCTTCAAGGATTTTAACTTGTCCTCTAAGATCTGAAATCTTTTCATCAGACTCAAGCAAGTCTTTTATATTATGATACTTAATCACAACTTCATCACCTTTATCTAAAGCATCAGCAACTTTAGGGTATAGCTTTTTATAAGCCACACCACTAGCTCCAACAAAACCATCTTGACCTTTATCAAGATCGTTTTGTGATTCGCCAACGATTAAACAACCGCTTGTGTGCTCATCTGTGTTACCAGTATGAATAAGTATATATTCAAAACCCGGTACTTCTTTTATCCAAAGCATACCTCTATGGAATGAACCATATCTAGCAGCATACCTTGTGTGAAAACCACCAACAGTTCTGTACTCTATCTTATATTCACCTTCAGGGATACAAGTTTCGTGCATTACTTTCTTTTCTTGATATTGATCTTCTAGTGTATAACATTCAAAGACATCATCAATAAAGAGAATACCGTTAGTAGCATCTTTTCCAAATTGGAATCTAATTACATCTAACTTCATATTGACATTCTAACAGAGGTTACTCAATGATCTTTGGATATTCCCAAAAGTATTCCTTTTTTTCAGCAGAAATTAAGAATACTAAAGTTCCCGGACCACTGTGATCTCCTGTTGTATCTGTGTACCAGCCAGATCCACCGTCTAATGAAGGACATTGCATAAACCATCTGCCACCTCTAGGTTGACAAAAATAGTGATGAAAGTGTCCTGATATAAGCAAATCAACGTCTCCTATGTCAGATTTACCCATTGCTTGTCCACTTAACCAAGCTAAAGCTTTCTGAAAGCTGTAACGACCACCTGTTCTAAACTGATGTCCGTGTACTAGTCCTACTGAGTGTCCTGATATATCTAGTGTTAAAGACAATTCATTATCAGGTATAACAAACTTAATATGACCAAATGCTTTCTTGTTTAGCTTAAATGCATCCGCAATACGCTCAAAGATAGCTACATCTTCATTGTCATTCAAATCAGTATATGATTTACCGTTGTTTCTGTTCTCTCCGTGATTACCGGGAACAGCAGCCACAACAATGTTTTCAAAGTGTGGTGCCCATTCTATAAGAGCTTCAGTAACTAAACGTCTTACGACTTTTGATTGATCTCTCTTATTTAGCTGTACTCCATAAGTTTGTGAGGCGTAATGTCCATCACAGTTCTCAATCATATCTCCTAGAGATAATACATAAAGATTTTTTATCTTAGCGCCTAATTTATCTACATTCTTAGCGTGTTCTATTACTTGAGGAATCATTCTGCTAGCTCTTTCCACAATACCTTCTGTTCCATCTCCATCAGGCTTACCCATTTGCCAGTCACTGAGACAGACAACGAGTGAGTCTTGATTAGTTGTTGTTTTGGGTTTTTGTGATTTTTTAAACTTCTTGATATCTGAAATTAATTTTTTATAATCTAGATCGTTTACCTTAAGTTCTTTAGATACTATTGCAGCCCTGTAATAGTACATCCTCTTTCCACCATCAATAGCTGAGTCCCAACTTCTTACTTGAACTGGTTCCACTACATCAAACTTAGAAGGATCTAAGTTCAATTCTTCAAGTATTGCACTCCAGTCATTAATCTTTTCAGATTCTTGAGGATAAGATACTATCTCTCCTCTTTCACCATCGTGCTCAAATTTAGGTTCCCACCCTTTAGGGTGAACTTTATCTGATTTTCTTTTAGCTATTAACTTACTATCAGATTCTACTTTGGCGTAGTCGTTAAGCTTTTTCAATCTTAGCAGCTTCTTTTAAAGCGTGTCTAATGTGGTCTGTAGATAATGGACACTTGTGTTCATTCTGTAACCACCTAGCAACTGTAGATGCATTGATTCCTGCTTTAAAACCATCTACTGCTTCATTCCATAGCTTTTCATTGTCTTTGCTTTTTAAACGCCAAGGTGTATAACCTACAGTAGTAGGATCTTTGGCAGCAAATTCTTTAAGATTATTCTTCTTCGCTGGCATTATTTACTCCTCTCAAAGCTGCAATTTCTTCTTGCAACATACCAATTGTTGTTCTAAGTGATGAGTTTTCAATCTCACGAGATTTTACTTTATCACCAAGATCGTTTACCATTCCCTGTAATTGACGATTCTTCATTAGAGCATCGTTAGCCATTTTGACTACTTCCTCTACAGGAACTTCTTGACTTTGGTTCTCTTCAGCCATATATTCTCCTTAGTATTAAATTACTGCTTGTATTGTATCATACGATTTCTTAATAGTGGGTATTTCCTACTTGAAATCTTTGGAAATTTTAAGATATAAATTAACCAGATCATCAGCGTCTTGAACAAGGTTTATACCATTGATTCTCATATAGTTAAATTGTTTGAGTACAATTAATCTAATTTCATCGTGATCAATTATGTCGTCTAATACATCTTTTCTAGATGTACCCTCTGGGTAATTTTCTTTGTTATATTTTTTGCTAGCCATATAGATACTATATCATAACAACCTAAAAGGTAAGAAGTTATTCAGTATCTTTACAACCACACTTGCACTCATCATAGTCATCTAAATGCATTTTATAATCTGTGGTAATGGATGAAGGAGCACGATTTGTAATACTACTTTTCTTTAAAAGTTGATACTCCAAGTTATAATTATTTACCATTCTTTCTTCTATTCCTTCTAGTTATATCTCTATAACCATTTGTAAACTTACTACGGAGTTCCATTCCTTGATCCTCTATAAGTTGCCTATCTTCTTCCGTTGAGAGTCTAAGCTCAAGGTCAATACTTTCCCTCTTGAAAGGTATCACGTGCAAGAAAGGATCTCCTCTTTTTATTATAGTCTGTCCTTCCAAATGAAAAATGGAAGGAAAGTTTACTTGATGGAATACATCAGTTTCAACAATTCCGGGTAATATAGTAAATCTATCTTCGTTATGAAGTAAAGGTGGTAAAAATAAAGTAGACCAACCCGGTGGTGTTCTAAAAAACCAAGGACTAATAAACTTTACGCCTTCATTAAAGTCTCCTTCTTTAAAAGGGAATGTAGATAATTGATCAAAACTATGAAACTCTATTTGACCAAAGCCATCATTAAGGGCAGTTTGATTGTGTTCAAATAGAAATTTGTTATCTATTCTCTGTATTATTGTGTCAGTCCAATAAGGTATAATAAATCCTTCCGCTACATAATCCACAATAGCTGGACACTTCTTTATAGTATGAGACATATATTCTCTAACTATGGGTGAAGTCTTGGGAAACTCTGGATCTAATACGTCTAAGTCGCTGTGTAATTTTTCAAACCATTCAGGTATCATACGAGATGCTTTCACAGGAGGAGCTATTTCAAGTAATGGTTTATGGTTAGTCCACATCTCCATTTTGTTCACTATTTTCTTAGACGCGAAAACCATTTACTCTTTAGTATCTTTTTATCTCTTCTTGATAATGCTTCAGAATACAGTTCATTAGTATTTCTTCTTACCATACCTACTTGCATAATCCTATTCCAATGTCTATGAAAATCATTATTCCAATCTTTATATTCTATTTTTACAGGTTTAGAAAAAAGAATATTAAACATAACAGTGTCTTCATTTAGTGTAAATTCTGTAACACTAGTATCCATCCACTCAAAAGCCCAAGACAAACCTCTTGACCAAGTATGTATAGGCATAAAACCACCAACAGTTGATATAGGTAAATTCTTACCTATATTTCTATCAGTAGGAACTACATCTAACCATACTTCAGGATCATCTGTAAAAAATAAATAAGGTAGAGATATTTGACATACCGGTCTATTAGGATCAGCCCAAGCAGATTTTTGTTCTAATATAAAGTCTGTAAAAGGACCATAGTGTTTAACTAGTCCATAATAATTTGCTTCTGCTCTATAGCCTCCATACAAATCATCTTCAGGTGCTCTTTCATCTTTCCACAATCTTATCTTTACATAACTTGCAGGAAATAATGCTTCGTATAGCCTTTCTCTTTGATATTGTGTAGCTACACAACCATTTGGTGCTTTTAAGAATTTTTTAGGAACTCTGTAAGCTATTTCAGGTATACTTGCATTTTCATCAGGTGCTACTGTAAATGCAACTTTAGAAGCACCTTGTCTCATTTTTTTTATAGGTTGAGACCATAATCTAGCTATATTAGGAAATTTACCTTTATTATGTGGAACTGGACACATACTCATAATATTCCTTCATCTTTCCATATTTGTTTATTTTTCTTAGTTAGCCATCTGTAATAACCATTTTGCCTAGTTCTTTCAGCAGCTCTACTCTTATCATAGTATCTTCCATCTTGAATATCGAATGCATCAACAATTAAATCTAAACTTTCTGTTCTTTTAAAAGGTATTACTTGTACTAATGGCATACCTTGCCTAAAGATCTTTTCTCCATATCCGTGATATAAGAATGGTAAATTCATTTGATGATAGCTATCTGTTTCTACAATAGCTGGCATAATTTCTATTTCTAAGTTTCTATGATACCAAGGTTGACATATTAATACAGACCAACCCGGAGGTGTCATAATATCCCAAGGATTAGAAAACTTATAAGCAGTCTGAGAGCTATCTTCAGGTATAGGCATAGTTCCTATAGACAAAGGAGAATGCTCTGTAATAGTGTTATCCATTGCGTGTTTGTTATACCAATTGAAACCAGTTTCTTTTGAGTAATTTATTTTTAAATCTAACCATAAAGGAATAATAAATCCATCGAACATCAAATCGTGTGTAGATGGACATTTTTTTATAGAGTGATCTTTGTAAGGAACTTCATTCCAACTTTCATCACGATATCGTCCTTCTTCTCCATCGCGCATTTCTGTCCACTCTCTTGATAGTTTTTTATACCAAGCAGGTATAAATTCCTTTGCAGGTCTTGGTGGTGCTAAATCTACATACTCAGGCTTATTAGTTAGAAAACGAATATTATTATCACTAACAGGATATTCTTTATCTTCTAAGAATCTGCTATATGTTTTGCGCTCCCTTTTCCAAAACATTAACTTAACAACAAGGTACTCTCTATAACCGCTTTTAAGGATGCTAGCGGGTATGTTTCGTTACCTATCTCCCTTATGGTAGTTGTTGTTGCATCTGCATCACAGTGAATAATTTTAGGTGTAAAGTTATCTACTATGTATGTATAATCATCTTCACTTGATAATATGCTATTCCAATAAATAATTATATCCATACCCGGATTGTCTATTATTGTTTGTGTAGCTCCCTTAAGAATTTCCACTTCTTGACCATTAGCAACAATAACCATAACATCTACATCTTGTAAATCTAAACTGTCTATTGTAATAACATCTACTGCTTCATTAGCGTTACCTATATTTGTATCTAATTGAGCTCCAGATTTGTTGTCGGAAAAGTAATACATATCTCCTGTGCCTGATGTAGCGCCACAAGCTTTATTTATGTTAGTAGCACTACTGCCTGTATTTTGCTCAAGCAAATCAAATCTACTTTGTATAGGCTCTATATTTATTGTTGTTACGCTTGCACTATCTAATATTGCACTATATAGACCTACTCCAGCACCTACAATTAATGCTTTAGATGTATAGTTACTTAGATTATCTTTTAAATAAAATTCAATACTTCTATTTAATTCACCGTGTGTTGTTAGTTTAAAATGTTCTTTTGCGTCATTAGTGTCATAGTTAAGATCTATTCCACTTCTTGTTGTGATACTCATACAGGTATATTACCACCCATCTGTAAATCATTTGGTAGCCACATAGGTGGCATATTATTAATATCCAGCTGATGACCAAGCCAAGTTACTATTGCGTATTTAGTTCCAGAAATAACAGGTAATGCTTGATGAGTGTAAGCATAGTTTGCCGGAAATAAAGCTAAAGAAGGTTTATCTGGTTTTATTTCTTCATCAAAGTGATTGAAATAAGTTCCACCACCTTCATACTCTGAAGGGTTTAAAAGTATAAGTGCAGATAAATACCTTGGTAAATTCTCTGCATAATCAGCGTGAGGTTTATATTCTTGACCTACTTGATATCGAAGTATGGAGTATCCTTCATCAAAAGTAATGTTAAATTTATACTTTTCACAATATTCTCCTACAAAACTTTGAAGTCTTGAAGAAATCATATTATGTATGCTGACCATATTATCTTTTAAATGTAAAGATTGTTTTTGATCTAAAGCTCTATGTTGAGCTGTACCTTGTGGCATACAAGCTAAACCTGATATGTTCAACATATCATTAGTTCTATATTTTGATTCCTTACCATCTATTCTTTCTGTGCCGTGAGTTGCTATATCCCAACTCCAATCAGGAATTACCGTATTGTTTCCAAGCTCTTCACATTGTTGAATTATTAGATTTGCTTCTTCTTTTGATATAAAATTATCATAGACTTCAACACATCCCATTACTTTTTTCATTTTATATTTCTTTCTTTTTCTGGATGATAGATTCCATCAAACATATCATCATAACAAGTTCCAGATGAAAATGCTAGCAAGAACGCTACCTTTCTACCATTTAATAAAGGTGTAGTTGCGTGACTGTATATAAAATTACTAGGCATAATTACAGTAGTTCCTGCAGGAGGTTTGTAGGGTGGAGAATCCCAGTATCTAAAATCTAATGCACCACCTTTAAAATCATCATTTAGATATGTCAAGGCAGTTATTCTTCTCAAAAAAGGAGTTACAAAAAAACTATTGTTATTTTTTCTTGTAGAGTGATTATCACTATGATAATTCATATTTTTCGGTGGTCTATAACTTATGTATTGCCAAGTTTCATTCCAATGTATTTCTTGTTTTACATCTGGAAATATTTCTAAATACTGTGCTACTTTATCAGCAGTATTGTCAGCAATGTTTTTTAAATAATTTTTAGATTCTTCTTTTTTAAAATGTAATTCAGGATCAAACCTTATAGGACCATTAGTATGAGTTATTGTGTAATTATTTCCAATTCCCATTTCATCTTTTTTTACATTTTCTTTCCACTCGTCTACTTCTTCATTCATAGAGTCTATAATGCCTTCTGGAACTTCCATACAATTTTCCCAAGCAAGAACGCCTTTTATTATTTCTTTAGGTTTACCCGGATTCCACATTACATAGCACCATCAGAGACTGGTATTTCGTGATCATCGTGTTCTTCATATACGCTTATTGGTCTATCGTCTATAAGCTCATCATTTCTATACCATTCGATTTTATACCAGCCTACAGGTAGTTGAATATGCTTTGTATAAAACCTTTCTTCTCCTCTATCATATTCCATTTTTACTGTTTTAAACAACACGGGATCTTTGTTAGTTTCTAAATCATAATCCCAAATTTTTAATGTATATTCTTTTTGTAAGTCATCAAGATAAAATTCATCAATTAATTTAAAAGATATTGCTTTATTGTTAGGACTTTTTTCTGGTGCTAAACCAATAGTGTATTCAGGTATTCTTACCCACTGAGCGTATTCTTCACCTTTAGTTATATAATCTTTTATGCTTTCGGATACAGTTGTATGAATTTCATTTGCACGACCATACCACTCATTTTTATAATCATTTATATTGAGATGGTTTGGTATATAATATACTACTCTCATATTCCTCCTGTTGAAAGTTTTAGTCTAGTGCGTTTTTTGCTTCAATATATACTTTTAGCGAATCTACAGTACCAGCCTGTGTTTCAGATTTACCAGCTTTCCAATTATCGAAATCTGCTAAAAATGCTGCATCATCAAAAGCATCTATATCTTCTGCTAATTTATACAAACAACCAGCTATTGCAGATTCTAAATCTTTTTTAGCGTCTAATTTTGCTTGATCTAAAGCAGCTTGGTCTATAGATAATTGCATATTTTCTCCTATGTCAAACGTTTTACCTTTCAAGTATAGCATATATATATTATCAAAACTTAGTTCTGTTAAAGTTTCAGTCAAAGCTTGATGTACTTTATGATAAGATTCGGGAATGTCTATGTCATATCCTTGATCTGTATCTATATCTACTACACATTTAAAATTAGTTTTTAGTAACTCGTGTTCGTTAAGTATAAGATTTCCACTATCATCATCATTTACATTGTTGTTTGTTACGGTAACTGAATCATAGTCTTCTTGATTTGTGTCGTATTTAAAAGTTATTCTTTGAGGAAGTATTGTTGTATACGAACTATCTTTATATACAAATTTTGAATTGTCTTTAATATAGAAATTACTTGATGCAACTGTTTCAATATGCCAAAAGTATCCTACTACATTTCTATGGTAGCAAACATTTACTGGCATACCGCCTTGATCACTCCAATCATAATCGTGTTGAAAGTCTTTTCTTTTTATAAATACACCAAAGTTTTTTGCATCATTGGTTTCTACATCTACATATGCTAAACCTTCTGATACTGTAAAATCTTTTTTGACTCTTGGATAATCTACTAAATAAATTCCTAATTCTGTTTCATCAAAGTCTGGAAATAATTTACCTGCGTTAGATTCTACGTCACCAGAAAACCAACCGGGGCAAACATACAAGTTATAGTCATCATAATTTACATCTTCTCTACTGTAGTAGATCCTTACAGTAGCCATTGTTAAACCTTGTAAGTCTTTACATTGCCATCGTTATAACCAGTAACATCTGTTGCTAAACCTGTCAAAGGTACATCTTGGCTTACTAAAAATATCGCTCCTCCACCTGTAGTTGTTTCTCCTGTTGCATAAACAGTTCCATAACCACTAATATTTCTTGCACATAAAACTACAATTCCACCACCTGCGTTTGTTGTGTCACCTGAACCACCGTAAATAGGAGAAGGCGTAGTATCTCCACCGTGTATTATAAATCCTTGTATAGCTAAATCTGGATGATTAAAATATTCTATTCCTTCAGCAGGAGCAGCAGCTGTTGTACCATTTCCTGCACCGCCTACACTGTCAGTAGCATTGCCTGTAACACCACCTTTAAGAGTTCCAACTGTTGACGCAGCACCTTTTCTTCCTAAAGAACAAGTAGCTTGTTCTGAAGCTGTGTTTGATAACATTAAAGAGTTTCTAACGAATACTCTATATCCTGCAGTATCTAAATGAATATCATCATTAATAGTTAAATTGTTATAATGCATATCTCTAGTAAGCGTTGTGTTGCTTGATATTGTAACGTTACCATCTGCACCAGATCCATAAATACTATCTGGTATTACATCAAACGCTTCAAAGTCTGTTGGTGTTACTCCTATTTCTACTATTGCCATAATTCTCCTACGGTGCTGTATCTGTTGCTGCTATATTGAATATTGTTAATATTGTACCAGCTGTTGCTGTTCCTGCACCCGAAGTTCCTGCAGCAGCTGAAGTTGTTAATCCTGAAGGTAAAGGCTTACTGCCTGATACTAATACGACTGTTCCTCCACCTGCGTTAAAAGCTTCACTAACTTTTTCACCTGCACCACCTGTACCACCTGCGTGATATGTATTTGGATTAGAAGCGTTATTGCTACCTTGGTTAGCTCCATAGTTTGTGTAGGAATAACCGTAACTATAGTTATTACCCGGATGTGTATTTGTATTACCCGGATAAGTTACAGAGTTACCCGGATGTAAATGATAATGAGTGTGTGAAAAACCAGAAACTTGAAAGTTGTTTATATATACAGTTGGATGATAATGAGCATTATGATAGTGAGTATATGGAGGGTTTGAACCATAGTTTGTTGGATTTGAACCATAGGTTGTTGGATTTGAACCATAATTAGATGCATTGTTTGTGTAGGAATATCCATAACTGTAACCATAGCTATAGTTGGTGCCAGATTGATAATAATCAGGCGCATCAGCTCCTGCAGTTCCTTGTGTTGCATTAACTGAATCATCTCCATCTGCTCTAATAGTTCCATCACCAGAAATATTTTTAGCTACAACAATTACAACTCCACCACCTACAGCACCAGTTCCTGCAGTTGCAGCATTTCCTGAATATCCTTTACCACCATCAGCACCTACTACATTTCTGTTAGCCCAGTTATTATTTCCACCGGGTTGACCTTCTGCAGCTGCACTAATCTGTGATGAGTCTGAAGTACCAGAACCACCTTCTAAAAATTTATAAGTACCACTAGACATATCAAAAGTTCTACCTGCGACAGCAACGCTTAAATTAAAAAGTTCTTCTTCACCACTAAAAAATAAATTAGGATCTGTAGCAACTACATTGATAGTTCCACCTTTACTTGCGTTAGACTCATCGTAATAATACAAAGTAGTTGGAGTGCTACTTGTAACTGCTATAGTTGTATTTGCATCTGTTCCTAAAGTTCCTGATTCTGTTACGCCTGTTGTGTACGCTGAACCAGAATTATGTGTTCCGTCACTTGTTTCTGAAAACTTAATTCTATGACCTGCGTTTGTTGAATCTTCTTGTAAAAAAGTATATGTGTTTCCAACATATAGAGTCAATGTATCTTGCCCTGTACCGTCTATTGCAAGAACATCAGATTCATAAGTAACAGCAAAAGTTGTTTGTGCAGCTGATCTACCACCTAAAGTATCTGTTGCAGCTGTTCCTTTTGGAGCACCACCTTTGAGTGTTCCTGCTGTTGACTTATTTGTAAATCTACCAATACGCGAAGTAGCATCTGTAAAAGTAAGAGTGCCTTTAACAAACACTCTATATCCATTAGTGTCTAAATCACAACTAGAATTTATTGTTAGGTTGTTATAATACATATCTCTTGTAAGAGTTGTATCAGAAGCAATAGTTACATCACCATCTTGACCAAAACCAAATACTTCATCTCCCCCTAACCTATCAAGGAATAGCCTTTCAGGTATCTGAATCTCAGGCATTAGCTCACCTCTACACCGGATATATGTACGTTAAGTGCAGACGCTGCTGAAGCATCTCCTGCTATAAAATCACTTGCATCTATAACTGTTGCTAAGTCAATCACAGTTGTTGTGTTTGCTTGAACAGTAACATCTCCAAATACTTTATTACCAGCACCAGCAGTACCACCGTTAGGAACAATATGTAAGTTAAATGTTCTATCGGTTGCTGTTACATTAGCAACTAGTATTTGTTTTATTATTGTTTTGTTAGATGCAGTAAATATAGTTGCACCAGCAGAAGTACCTAAAGCGGTAGTTGCTAGTAATTCACTTGCTGTATATGTAGCCATTTACTCTCCTATAGTCCCATCCACTGCAATGCTTCGGTAGTATGAAGCTGTGATGCTTTCACCTTTACCATAGCTGTAGCGGAATTATCGTATAACATTACTAAATCATTTTCTTCATCAACATCAATTGATGTTCCATCTGTAAGTCTTGTTGCATCAACAGTTAGTGTAACAGCACCAGAGTCTGCTCCACCATCTAAACCAGAAGTTGCTGCTGTTGTTACTCCTGTAACATCACCTTGATCTAATGATTGCCAAGATGAACCATTGTATATTTGTAATCTTGAATCTGTTGAGTTATATACAATTTCTCCAGTAGAAGCACTGGTAATTGCATTTCTTTCTGTAGTTGTGTAACTAGGTAATACTGGACCACCATCGACTGATCCATCTGCAAACTCGGCAAAACCAGTTGTATCACCAGCAGTTGTTACTACACGAATTAAAAATTTTCTATTAGCCATAGATTAATCTCTCCGTTTTCGACTCGAATCTCTTTAAGTATATCATATATTCTCTTTCTTTAACGTTAATTATGGGTTTGCATAGTGTTAATATCCAAAGCGTGCTTTATAATAATTATAATTTTGGTCAACTTCACTAGCAGTTAATTTTTTAGAATATATTTGGACTAAGGCAATCTTACCATTTAAGTAGGCTGAATTTCTAGGTCCATCTCTGCCAATATTTAAAGTAGCATTAGAAGCTATATTTAGATTAGCACTACCACTTGTATTAAAAGCATAATTAGTATTATTAACATACAATTTTTTATTAGAAGATGTTGCACCACCACCTGCATAAGTTAAACATACATTGTACCAAGTTGAACCTGCAAAAAGGTTTGAGGAACTATATCTAGTATCATTTGCATAAAAATACCAATTTAAATTAAGGTTAGAAATATCTACTGCAGAGTATTGGCTAGTTGTACTGTTATTACCAATTTGAATAGGATCTTGTCTAGAAGATATAGAGCTTTGAGCGACATTTAGCTTAAGCCAAAAATTTATACTATGTTCCCAATCTCCTGCTGAAGCTCCTGTAGTAGCACTAATATAATCATTACTGCCATCAAAAGTAAATGTTCCACCACCATCTGTAGAACTATAACCTACACCATTGTACAAAGTGCCATTTCTACCATTACCACTTAAATCTGTAACTGTGCTTCCACTACCACTGTATGAATTAGTATCTCCTGCATCATACCAAAGATTTAAACTTTCAGTTACAACACCACCTGACCAATCAGCTCTATCTTTTAAGTATTGTTGTTCTGTGATTGAAAACACACCTGAGTTTTGACTAGCACTCTGTGAAGGTAGCTTACCCATATATCCAAATTCTGTATTACCCATTCCATCTTCCTTCTAAAATTTGGTTAGCTTGCTCTTCAGTATCTACAACTATTTCTAGTATTCCATATAAAAAAGGTGGTGTATCTCCTGTCCAAGTAATCATAAACATTTTTGTATCTTCTGTATGTACTGAATCAGTAGCTAAATTATTAACATTAATAAGATGACCATTTTCTACTTTTATAAATCCATAAGACTTCATAATTAATTCTCTGCTACATAAAAATAATGTATGTAGCCATTTTCTGTTCCTAGAGGATTACTTGATGAAGGATAAAAATAACCATTAAATGTTATTTGGTCTGAGCTATTATGCCAAGGATAGTGAGCACCTGTGCCTTCTCTTTTATAATGAAGTCCATAAGAAGTTGTACTGTAACCAGAAGTATAGTTTCTATAAGGTATTGACCTAATATGATTAGTAGTATCGCTAGTAACTGTATAAGCAGTTCCACTAGGTAAGTTAGTTGTTCCCCATTCCCACCATTCTGCATCTTGTGTTGGATTATCTCCTGTATGATGATTCCACCAAGTTGTGTAAGTACTATTTCTAAATCTTGTTCTAGTTACACCAACCAAGTTGCTAGATGTATTAAATACTGCCCAATATATATATGGAGATGTACTACCACCATTTTCATCAAATAATCTGTTCATTAAATATCCCCACTGTGTAGTAGATAAAAGCATTGTTGAAGTTGTACCAACTTGACCTCTCATAACTATATTTAAGTTAGTTGCACCTTCAACCCAACTAGGTCCACCTGAAGGAATGTTTCCTAAACCTGTTATGTCATTGACACAATTAATTTGAAAAGCACTTTGACTTGCATTTGGCTTTATGTATCTTTGAGTAACTGAAGAAGAAGGTAATGCTGTTAAAACTTCACTTGCAGCATAACCAGCTAAATCTGATGTCAATCCTGAATTACCCTCAACAAAGTTAGCCATCTTCATTGAATAAGATTCTTCTGATGTGTGTGGACCTTGTAAATTCTCACTAGCTATATCTGCTTCTGTGCCTAAAGTTACAGGAGGTACTCCTTTATATCCTAATCTAGGTAATCTTCTATTAGGCATTTAATTACTTTCTCCGGGATTTACACCTTCTGAATTATTTTCTATTACGTCTGTATGTATTTCTTCAAAAATATCAAGATCAGGATTATATGCTGCACCTAGCTTTGCATACATACCTCTTATGTTGTCATTGTAAGAAGTTTGTATCCAACGACCTTCTAAACCTAATTCATTTAAATATTCTTCGCCTCTATGTTCTTGTTCATCAGGAATGACAAGAACCTCTACAACTATATTATTTTCATCTATCTTTGCAAAATGAGCCATTACTCTACCTCGTATCTAATAACAATTATTCCACTACCACCATTTGCTCCACCATAGTGAGGGTGTGCATTTCCTCCTGCACCACCACCTGTATTAGCAGAACCATTGTTTCCTCTATTATTGGAGTTTCTATCTTTTCCTGCACCTCCACCACCATTTCCTCCTGCACCAACAGAGCTAGAGCCTCCACCTCCACCTCCACCAGCATAGAAAATAGCACTTCCTGTTCTAAAAGTATTAGAGGCACCTGTACCTCCTGCACCACCATTATTGTTTGAACCTCCACCACCAGAAGAACCTTTTCCTCCACCACCAGAGGAATGGCAACAACCACTACTTGTGTTTCCTCCACTATTACCTTGTCCTGAAACTCCAGATTTTCCAGATTGCCCAGAGCCTCCTCCTCCACCTCCAGAACCACCAGAAGCAGCAGTATTCATATTGTAATTACCACCTCTACCACCACCTGTAGTAGAGATTGTTAAAAAACCTGTAGGTCCTGAAATAGAAGAGCCACTACCAGAACTAGCTTTTGGGTAGCCACCACTTCCTGTAGAAGCTCCTCCTCCACCACCACCAATAGAACAAGTGTAACTTCCTATAACTGCATTAACTGATGAAGAAACAATCATACCTCCTGCTCCACCACCACCACCAACATCTCCATCAGAGCCACCTCCTCCTGCGACAACTAAAATGTCAAGTTCAGGACTTGTTTGACCTAATGAAGAAACTATGAAGGTTCCTGTAGAAGTGAATGTATGCGATTTATAGTTTTTACCATTTTCTGTATAAGTTTGAGTTGTTCCACCTGTAGCAACAATATAAGAAACATCATATAAAAGAAATGTCTTGAAAGCGTTATCTTCTTCCGATGTAAATTTACCTGATAAAGATTCTTTATCTGATGTATTTAATTCATCATCAGTACGAGTTTCAGGTGGTTTTCCTCTATATCCGAATACACGAGGAAGTCTTCTACGAGCCATTTAGAGCTCCTAGGTTATCTCAAGAATACTAGCAAATGCTTCTAAATCTCCTGAAGCTGCCCCACCTTGTAGTTGGATATAATCCCCTGCTTCGAGAACTATCTTTGAAGTACCTGCAAGTTCTAATGTAGAATCAGCAGGAACTGTAATTGTATAAGCTAATCTTGCGTTAGTTGTTGTATCGCTATCAATAACATCTGCTGTGATTGTATCATCATTTGTACCATCGATATTTGTAATTCTTAATGTTAAAACTATTGCTGTTGTTGAAGCAGGACAGGTATATACAGTACTAGCTGTACTTGTAATATCTTGATACGCATTTTTAAATGTTTCAGCCATTTATTCTCCTAACTAAGTGCGACTACTAATCCTAAGCTTGCACCAGCAGAACCAGTACTTGTATTCATAGCGTCCCAACCACTTCCATTATACACCTCAACCTTACTTGATGTTGAGTTCCAGATCATCTCACCTGCAGATAAACTAGTAAGTGCATCTCTTTCAGATTCTGTGTATGATTTAAGTCCTACAGGTACAGTAAAATCTACACTAGCTCCTGTAGTTCTTGGTCTTATCTCATTTACTTTTAATATTGACATTTATTCTCCTATGGCTTTGGGTTATCATCTTTTACTTCTTTTAGAGCTGTATAAAAATCAGCAAACTGTGTCTTTAATGTTTCATCTCCATCTATTGCGTGGAATAACATATCTAGTTGGTCGCCTATAGCAGGGTAACCACTTTTTCTATTTTCAATAACTTGTAATTCTGCAATCTTGGCATTAACTTCTTCCTCTGTTGGCATAACAGCAGTTTCATCATTTAGTTTTAAGTTAGAATATACTTCTCCAGCAGATGAATTTTTCCATCCATACCAAGCACCTTTACCAATATTGAATTGTTGTAAAGCATCTTGTAATCCTATTTCCATTATGTATCTCCTAATCTCCAAAAATTTAAACCTGTCATCATATAACTTGTATTACCATACAAAACACAACTATTGCTGTTTGTAGATTTATAAAATTTAACTTTGCAGTTTGATGTATCTGTAACATCAAACAATGCACCTATTGTGCAACCTATATGTCTATTGCCATTACCTGTTGTAGCACCTCTAGCTCTAGTATTGTAATTAGTGCCATCTGTTGTAAAGTCAATTAAAAAGTTTGCATAACCACCTGCTGGTGCATACATTTCTGCTTGTCCAGAAATTAAATATTTACCAGTTGAACTAAAACTAAATACTCCAGAACTTTCTGATATGTAACTTCCTATTGCTTGATAGTCTGTGTCATTTTCTTCCCAGTTAGTAGTTACATAAGTTGCGTTACCAGACAAATCTGCTGTTAATCTAAATTGTTGAAAACCACTTATGCCCGGTGCACTAATATCAGAAGTCAAAGCCATTGTTCCAGTAGAACTAGGTATTGTTATTGTTCCACCAATCTTACTGTCTTTTATTAAAACACCATCAATAGTTACTCCATTAGCTGAAGTATTCTCTGATATAGTATCTACTTTTATTTCACTAGCCATTACTCAACCACTCCATAAATATTTATTTGACCTGTCCAAGTTCCACCAAGAGCAATAATTGATAAACCATCAAATGCTGTATCTGCTTCATAACTTCCACCTAGATAACCTGTTTGTTGAGATGTAACTTCATCAGTAATAAAAGTTCCACTTATTTGTGTTCTTCTCGTTGAAACTGCTGGTCCATAAATAGTTAAATCATCGCTTATAGTGTTATTTGCTTCGCTACCTAACCAACCATTTAATTTCCAGTCAGTACCAGAGTCAACTCTTTGTTCAAACTCATTATCAGAGTTCAAACGAAATGTTCTAACACCAGATGTATAAATGCTTGTACTGTTATCAGCACCACCTGTTCTTAACTTCATTGTTATATACTGAACACCTGTATGTGAGCCTCTTATGTTCATCATTACTTTATAGTTTGTATAAGTAGAAGTAAATATATTATCTACTGAAGTACTAGATGAACTAGTTACAGTATTAGAACTAAGTAAAACTAAACCCCCACTTACTAACGAACTAACATCTACTCCATCTACTTGACCATCTTTAATTGATACACCATCTATGGTTACACCATTAGCAGCAGTTTGTTCATTTATTGTATCTACATTAAGTTCTGACATTACTTAGTTCCTTCAGCCTTTCCCAAATAGTTTTCTGGATCATATTTACTATCAACAAAGTCTGATAAAGACTTCTCTATAATATTATAATCTATCTCTTCTTTAGTTGTCTCCTTTATTAAAGGTATGCATAGTACAATCCAAGCACTTGCCCAACCTAAACTAAAACCTATTAAAGATGAAAAAAATATTTCCATTACACAACCACCAAAGTTCCTGCAATATCTAATGTACCTTCTACATCCATTGGACCTGCTGCAACAGTTCCTGTATCTGCTGCAATAGTAAAACTTTCTCCTGAAGCTAATGTTTGTCTATGTAGGAAGAAACCACCTTGTGCAGAGGCAG
>Ga0208899_1001140_pt1 | contig 18938 bp, 38 predicted proteins | sample VirMetDEL_Nov_24_FD_184518 | JGI IMG/M metagenome (GOLD analysis project Ga0208899, IMG submission 184518) | Aqueous microbial communities from the Delaware River and Bay under freshwater to marine salinity gradient to study organic matter... | ecosystem: Environmental > Aquatic > Marine >... | reverse complement strand
TAGATATGAATAATTTTTTTACTGAAATAGATAAAGTAATTGATAAGGGGGTATAATGGAATTTATAATCATGTTTATATTTACGGCTTTAATTTTTATGTTGCTTTATATAAAAACCAATAGTAACATATGGCGTTATAATTACTACCAAGAAAAGAAAAATGCTGATTACTGGAGAAATCTAGCATTAAAACTACAAAAGGAGAGATAAAATGAAGAATAAAGTAACTAAAAAACAATGCCTAGAGGCAATTGAATACCTATTTACAATGGGGTATACTATGGAAATGAACACAGATAAAAGATATTATACTGAGATACTATTGAAAAAAGTAGCTAATGATTATAATATTGTTTTAGAGGGGGTTGATGATGAGCAGAACTAAACTAGCAATGGATGATGATTTTTATAATGATGATGATTATTTTTATTATCATCAAGTAGAAAGAGTGGAAGAGCGTAAAAAATGCAATTACGATTCTAAAATGGCAGATGAAAGCATTAAACATTGCACTAAATGTAATAAATGTTTTGAAAGAACAATTCTTAGAAATTATCGTAAAAAGAATAAAATTGTTATATTCTATGAGGATTTTCCAACCTTTGGAAAAGAGAAAGAAGTATGCTTATTATGTAATGGTAGCGAGTATAAAAAGAGTATGTATGGTGAGATAATCTGTTATGAACTGATTGAACCTACATATAATGTATTCGGAGATAAAGAGCATAAAACAACACAGGATCAGCTAGATTCATTAACAATAATGGGAGTGTAAAATGAGTTATTATAATACCACTAAAATAAAAGGAGATGATTTAAAAACATCTCGATCCAATGCAGTTAGTCAAGAGGCTTTGATTTATGGGTTCTTCTTGGATTATAAAAAACCCTTGAGTCCTTCAATGATTCTTGCTAAATTAAACCTTAGATGCCCTATAACATCCATTAGGAGAGCAGTTACAAATCTTACTTTAGATAATAAGATTATAAAAACTGATAAAACGACTAGGGGGTTATATGGTAAGCCAGAACATCTCTGGAAAATTAAAACAGATGCAGACGACTTAAGGGGCTTATAATGCCATATCCAATGAAGAAAAAGAAAAAGAAAGATTGGTTTGATACTCATGTTGAAATCATAGGTTTAGATGAAAAAACCAATAAATTAGTTAAAGAAAAAATAAAGGCTACATTTCATGTTGAGACTAAACAAAGTCGATAAGTCAGAGAAAGGCAAAGTTAAGAAACATTGTGCTAATTATGATACAGGGTTTAAATGTATTGGTGTTATAATTGGTGGCAAACTTCAACAAAAGATTGATTCAGACCTTGAAGGTAAAACTTGCCTTATCGCAAATGGTAAGAAGTGCGATTATTATAATAAATGTGTAAAACCTATTGCAGATAACATATAAATGTATTATCTTACCACGCCTAAAAAGGATAAAATATTAAAAAGTGGGTTCATAGGGGGGTTATTTCCTTTTCTCCCCTCCACTTATAAAGGAGAACGATAATGAAATTTGGTCATGTAGGTTATATTCCTGCTTATATTAGGCATCATCCTGATTTAAATGCAGTTGCTAAATTAGTGTATTCAGAGATTACGGCAAATATAGAAGAACAAGGTTATTGTAAGAAGAAAAACTCGTTTTTTGCTAGGGTTTTAGGCTCTTCAGCATCAACGATTAGTTCCTGTATAACTAAGTTAAGAAGATTTAATCTTATAAAAGTTGTTATTGAAAATGAAGAAGATTCTAATAAATTCATAAATAGGTATATAATGCTTACCCCACCCGAAATCTCAGTAGGGGTAGACAATAACATCCCAGTACCCTATGCTGAAAACTCAGTAGGGGGTAGTGCAGTAGATGGTGATGTAGTGCCTAATAACGATGTTGAGGGTACTGAAAAATCAGATACATTATTACATAGTAATAATAATATACAATATATCTATAGTATCCAAAAAAACAAGGTTGTTATTAATAAGGCAATCAATCATAATCAGTTGGTTTTTATAAAAAGAATAATTAGTAATTTTTATACTACTCAAAATAAAAACTATCCTGAAATTATAAAATCAGATTGGCATAAAGATACTGGTCTCACGAATGGCAGTATAAATGTAATATTCGATTTACTTACGATTGATAAGTGGAATGAGGATAAGGTAAGGGGTGTAATAGATTGGATCGTTAAGGATACGTTTTGGGCTTCTAAATGCTATTCCTTGAGAGTATTACGGGACAAAGCACCTAATGGTCAAAGAAAGTTTACAAATATGTATGCAAGTTACATTGATAAAGGGGGTAAGTAATGACATTTGAGGAGAATGAAATATCAGTAAGGAATACAAGTGGGCAAGAAAAAACACAATGTCCAAAGTGTTCACATACAAGAAGAAAGGGTTCTGATCCTTGCCTATCAGTTAATATAGATGAGGGAGTATGGCATTGTCATCATTGTGGGTGGAAAGGTTCATTGAATAAAGTAAAAACAATAGCACAACCTAAAGTAGTCATAAAACCTAATCCACCTACAACCGACATCCCTGAGCAAGTTTATAAATGGTTTGAGGATCGTGGTATATCTCAAAATGTTGTAGATGCCGAGAAGATAGGTTATAATAATAGATGGATTCAATTTCCTTTTTATAAAGATGGAGAAGTGGTTAATATTAAATCAAGAACGGCAGATAAAAAGTTTATGCAGTCTAAAAATGCTGAGAAATGTTTTTATAGGTTTGATCACATGAAAGGTATGGAAACGATTATTATAACTGAAGGTGAGATGGATACTTTATCTTTAGTTCAGGCAGGATTTACGAATGTTGTAAGTGTTCCTGATGGTGCTACTGCTCCAAACTCTAAACCAAGTGATCTAAAGTTTAGTTATCTATTATCAGCAGAAGAACATCTAATGAACGCTAAGACGATTATATTATGTACTGATAATGATGGAGCAGGGAATCATCTAAGGGATGAATTATCGAGGCGTATTGGTAGAGAAAAATGTTATCGAGTAACCTACCCTGAAGATTGTAAGGATATGAATGAGGTCTTGGTTAAGCATGGAGAGGAGTGTATATTAGATATAGTTAGTAATACTCATCCTTATCCTATTGAGGGTGTAGTTACTATTAGCGATATTGAAGATGATGCTATTGATCTACTTGAAAAACCTGAGCATCTTGGTTTATCTACTGGTTGGGTTGCTTTAGATGGTGCATATAGAGTTAGTCCATCTGAACTCACAGTTATTACTGGTGTTCCTAATATGGGTAAATCTGAATGGATGGATGCTCTTATGATTAACATGGTACAACATCACTCATGGAAGTTTGGTATATTTTCAGCAGAAAATTTTCCAGTAAAACACCATTTATTAAAATTAGTTAGTAAGTTTAATGGTAAACCTTTTTGGGGTGATGATAAAATGGATAGTGAAACTGCAAGAGCAAGTATGAAAGTTATGAATGAACATATCAAGTTTATTGGGACTCAGGAAGATTCTGTTAGCATAGAGAACATACTGGAACAGGCAAAGATACTAACCTACAGATATGGTTTAAATGGACTTGTTATTGATCCTTGGAATACATTGGAACATAAATTCAGAGATGGAGAGAATGAGACTAATTATGTGTCTAGGGTTCTTGCTCAGTTAAACGCCTTTGCAAAAATCAATGAATTGCATATATGGGTTGTGGCACATCCAAAGAAAATGGAGAACGATCTTAATCGAAAACCTTTAGTGCCAACGCCTTACGACATATCAGGGAGTGCCAACTGGTATAATAAATGTGACAATGCAATTACAATTCATAGACATAAAAATGATGAACATGATTATGTTGGTGTTCATGTAAATAAGATTCGTTTTCAGTATAAAAATGGTAAACCAAACAAAGCTAAATTAAGCTATGACATAAGGAGTGGTAGATATGGAGAATACTTCGAAGAAGTTAAAGAAAATCTATTTGGATAAGGTATATGCAATGCCTGAAGATGCAGGAACAAATATGGACTATGGAATCCGAAAAATGGCTCAAAGAAACCAAGAAGAGTTTGATGAGGTATGGATTAAACATAGAGAAGGAAAAGCGACATTCAAAGAATGGGAAACTGCTTTAGATAAATGGTTAAACTCGGAGTTAATATGAAAGTTAAAAGATACGTTGTAACACCTGATAAACACTTTCCTATGGCAGATATGAAAGCTATAAGTGTAGTTTGTCAAGCGATAGAGATTATAAAACCTGATGGTTATATTGATCTAGGCGATACTGGAGAATGGGAGTCTGTATCTCATTGGCAATGGAAGAAGAAGAAAAGACCACCTTTAGAATATCAGTTACCTTATGTATGTAAAGAGGTAGAAGAGGTTAATAAGGGTATGGATATAATTGATGAATCACTAGACAAGGCTAATGTACATGAAAGACATTTCGTAGAAGGAAATCACGAAGATTGGCTAAATATGTTTGTAGAAGAGAATCCTTATTTAAAAAGCGATTTTCTTGTGCCTAACGCTCTTAAATTAAAAGAAAGGGGGTATAAGTATCATAGACTCGGAAAGATGCTCAAAATCGGAAAACTCAACTTTTATCATGGACATCATTTCGCTGGTGTTCATCATACTCGTAATCACCTCATACGTCTTGGGGGGAATGTTATGTATGGACATCATCACGACATACAACAATCTAGCGTCACTCATATAGATGGAGTTAAATCAGCTTGGTCTATAGGGTGCTTAAAAGATATGAGTTCTGAGGCGAATGGATGGTTAGGTAATAGACAACATAACTGGCAACACGCTTTTGCTATTGTGGACTTTTATCATACTGGCTTCTTTACTGTCCATGTGGTTCAGATAGTGAATGGAAGAACTTCTTTATGGGGTGAAGTTATTAAAGGATAATACTTGACTCTTATAATAAGTGTAGTTAATTTTAAATAAGAAATGAGGTATATATGTTTACACAAGGTAGATTTAAAGTAGAATTTCCAGAGTCAATGTCTCAAGCAGACATACTGAAAATACAAGAGCAAGTGATACGTTTATTGGAGCGTAATCAATGCAAGGTAATTAGAAAAGATGAATCGTGAAATCTACTGGGGTACAATTTGTTGGGATGGTTATGATGAGCATACCGAAGGAGAATACACCATCACAAGGTATAGTCTTACTGATCTACTGGAAGGAATAGAATATTATATGGAATACTTTAAAGAAAGGTATCCATATGTAGAATCTGCCTCAAGAGATATAGATAATATAGAAACAGATATTACTATCATTGCACAAGAATTTATTAAAAATAAAACAGAGGAAATAAATGGAAAATAATACGTTTAAACTAAACTCAGAAGAACGACACAATATCGAGTTAATGTACGATGAGCCAAAAATAGGTACTAATACTTATGGAGAGTATTACCTTTATGGGGTAAAGAAAAATAAACAGGATGCTAGTTTTTTTGCTACACCTAACTTACATAAGCAGTTATCTTCGTGGGGTATAGGATCAAAACTGACTATTATTAGGGATGAGTATGCTCCTAATAAGTTTGGCTATAAGGTTGAGGTAGTCTCAGGTAAGAGTAAGGGCACAGTAAGTCCTACGCCTCAAGCTAGTTCTAATGCCTCTATAGACAACAGGACTCACGATATTCATAAGCAAGTATGCCTAAAATTAGCAGTAGATTTGTTAGGTGAAGTTAAAGGTATAATGACAGATGCTCAGTTAATTATGGTTGATGCTAATATGAACCATCTACTTAATGTACTAGAAAATACAAGTAGTCAAAAAGTAGATGCTGAGAGTATCGTAGTTGATAGTAATAGCGAAGAAGATTTTCCCTTCTAAATGAAAAAAGCCTTATCTAAAAAACTCGACAATGCTTGGTCTAAGAAAGTTCGTGAGTATGGGATGTGTGAAGTCTGCCATAAGACTAATCGGTTAAATGCACATCATTTTTATTCAAGGTCTATTAGAGCAGTTCGTTGGGATGTAGATAATGGTTTTTGTCTCTGTGTTGGATGCCATGTATTCTCCTCCTCTTTCTCTGCCCATAAAACCCCTGCTGAATTTGTGGAATGGGCAATAGAAAAGCGTGGCATCCAATGGTATGAAGATTTAAAAGAACGGAAGAACTGCATGACTAAATTTTCAGATTTTGATGTTGATGGGCTTTTAGAACAAATAAGTAAAAAAAAGTTTTGACTTTATCATATATTTGCAGTAGTATCTATACAGACAAAGGGAGAAATAACAATGAAAAAAGATATTAAAAGATTAAAAGATTTACGAAATAAAGTATCAAACATTTGGAGACATACAGAAATGGAACTAGATGACTTATCTAGGTCAGGTTTAAAGAAACAATTATTTGCTGTAAGTAGAGATATAAATGATTTAGTTGTAGAGTTAAGTGCAGAAATTGAAACATCCAAGGGTTACACTTGTTCTCATTGTGAATCAGATGAAGTGTCTGTTTGTGAGCCTTGCTTGGATGATATGGAAGGAAAGATATAATGCCTTATACTGTGAAATACTATTCTTGTCTGATTATCGCACAAAGCGTAGGAAAGAATATTCGCAATCAGTTGAGCCTTAATTGGCTAACTGCGAAAAGAGTGGTAAATGAAACTATTTCTGGGTTGGCGTTCGGAAGTAATATAAGGCATTTGAAAATTAAAACAACAAGGAGTTAATATGACTAGCTACTATCTATGGGAAGCGTTGCAAACTCAAGCATTTGATGTATTATTAAATACATTTTTCTGGGTTTTGCTATGGACTTTAATGACTATAAGGTTGAATAAAATAGAGGAGAAATTAAGATGAAAAAGTCATTTTTATTAAGAGGTGCTAATGACATGATGATCAACCTCCCTCATAAAGTATGGAGAGACCTTGGGTGGAAAGTTAATGAGAAAATGGAATTAATACCTAAGAAAATGTATAATAAGGATAAAAATACTGCCTATACTATTACTATAAGAAAAGTAGAAGATTGGGAGAATGAATAATGATTATGTTTGATATTGCAGGATGGGTAGCAAATATTCTTATATTAGGTCTTGGTGTATTCTTTTGGGTTGCATCTCTTGGAGTTTTTGCTTATATATTGACAAAACTTGTCGATAGGGTTTTGGAGTACAGATATGACAGTTAAAGACTTTATTGAATGGGCAGGAACAATGCAGTTTCAAGAGAATAAGATTATGCTTGAAAAAGGTAAAGAGTATACTGTGTCCAATAATGACAAGTTTAAAAACTTTAAAAGTATTGGAGAAAGAATAAACCTTAACGCTGAAACTGTTGCTCTTGTATATTTATTAAAGCACATGGATTCTATTCGTAATTATGTACTGCATGGTAGGGAATCAAGCGATGAAGATATTATGGGTAGAGTGCATGATGCAAGAAACTATTTATTATTATTAGGTGGTATAATTGAAGAAAGACGGAACAAGGAAGTATGATTCTATTCAATGGGTTATTGATGCCCTTGATAACGAGATAGTAGAAAAAAAGTCAAGAGAGAATCATAAAACAGATGAGATTAGGGCAGATGAGAATTTATGGTGGTGTCCTGAATGTAAAAAGAAATGGAACTGGTATGAGGGCGAAGTATGGAGTTCTTCAGATGTTAAACTATGGGATGCTAAAGTATGTCCAAATTGCGATTCCCCTGCTTAATTAAAGATGGCAAGATGACTCTTCAGAATAAAGAAGAGTTTAATAACACGATTGCCAAGTTAAGTGGGGATTATTATATAGAGTTGAAAGAAACAGGGGTTCGTTCCTCTCAGCAAAATAACTATTATTGGAAGATCGTTAATATACTTGCCGATGATCTAGGTTATACTGAACAAGAAATGCACTCAACACTAAAGAATCACTTCGAGGTGGAGAGTACAAAAACACTCACAACAAAAGAGTTTGCTAAGTTAATAGAGCAGATTATAAGATGGTCTGCTATTGACTTGGGTATTGTTATACCCGATCCTAAATCTTTACCAAGTCTCAGTTAAGTTTAATCCAAGATTATAAACTCTATTAGCTACTTGGTTTACACTAAACCCATTATTTGCTAATCTAAATAATCCATAATCTCCTGTTGATGTAGAGGCTTTATCTATACTAAATAAAAAAGGTAGATGCTGTCCTAATATTTTATTGTAAAAAGAGCTATGTAGGCTTCCAGAATCGTACCAATCAGATGTTCCTGAACTACTTGAGTTTGGTGAAAATATGTTCGTATCGTCTAAATAATTAAATTTTAATGAATGGCTAATTCTTCCCGATCTTTCATTGAAAAAATGACCTGAAGTATCTCCTGTAGTCAATGCCCAAGGAGTTACATGACTCCATTGGGGTTGTCCAAAGTGTGTAGCTTTAGAATAAGTATTCCCACCTAAAGATTCCTGTAGCTTGACTCCACTATATTTTATTGATGTTTTTAAATCTAATTCAGGGCTATTGGGAAAATCTATATACTCTCCGTAGTGTATTCCACCAATTATAACATCTTCAGCAAAGGCTTGACCAGAGCCGTTATCTGGCTCTATATATATTCTTACAAATCTATTATCTGAAGTCTTAGTATCCCATGTAATTAATGTCCATCCGTTATTAGCTGGATTAATTTCTCCTGCTGAATCCCCAGCTTCAGCATTTATAACTTTATCATGACTCCCTGTGGTTGTCATTGTCGTTGGAGAACTCATATTAGAGTCATCATCTATTTGAACTTTAATAACAGCGTTAGCATCTGCAAAATTATGATTAAGAATAGCTATATAATTAGACTCAGCTAAAGCATTAGTAGATAGGTTCGTGTCATATTGTATATAAAATCCTGTATCTGTATTAGATATTTTAGCAAAAGTAGAAGGCTTCATATCAAACATATTGGATTTTGATCCTGCTTCTGGAGTTATGTTAGAATTATCGCTAGTTTTTTTAAAAAGTATATCGTCTAAATCTCTATACCCTGTAGCTAAACTATTGCTAATTAAATCTACATAAGCTCTTGGTGTTCCAAATCTATTATATGTACTCATTACACTTCCCTTGCTTTAATTTTAAGACTGTTTAAACTTCTATTAATTTCTACTATTATAAATTTTATATCTGCCCAGCTTTTAGAGTTGTAACCCATTGGTGTTTTTGGAAACATATTTGTATTATCAAAATCAATGATTGCACCTACCTCAACAGCATTTAAAGGATTAGAGTTATCATTTTCAGTTACCCACTTAGAAGGATTTATGATACTACAGGAAATCATTAGTTTAATATCTCCCGATATATTATCATAATAAGTATAAAAATCATCATTAGGGTTTGAAGATGGCGTTGTTGGTATTTCAGGGGAAACATAGGCATCAAGTTTTACCGACTCAATATTTTCTTTTGTTTGGATATTCCAGTTAGTTCTAGAGGTAGCATTTTTTGCATTTACTATTTCTCTATAAGAGTTGTTTGCAGGATGAAGTTTATATGAAATTTCTTGTTCCGTAACTAAAGAAGAAAAAGAAGAGGGCGAGATTTGTATATTGGAAATATCATCTTTAGATAAAGTAACATCTGTAGATGAATATGAATCTGCAATAAATAGATATTGAGCAGTTCCGTCAAATCTATATCGAAAAATAAACCCTCCTTCATACTGAAGTTTATCTAATTCTTCCCTTAAATCTGTAGGCTCAAGTTTCCAATATCTAATTTTCCAATCCTTGGCACTATCTAAATCACTCCAACCTGAAGGTGTTGTCGTAGATAATCCTGCAAATCTAGTTAGTAAGTCTCTATGAGCCTCATGTATTTCTGTAATAGCATTACTAGAACCTGAATATGTTTCAGTTAATCCATTTCCACTAGAGTAAAAGTGTTTTTCATCTCCTATTCTTTTAAGGTCATTATCATCCTGAGTATCTATTAGTGTATCTATTGTTATTTTTACGCTATTGACAGATAATGTGCCATTTGATCCAGTCACCCTAACAAAAATAAAACTTAATCTTTTACCAATGTCTCGTGTTGCAGAAAGAGTCCCTGTGCTTTCATTGTAAGAAGTAGACATATTGATACCAGCAAAAGTTCCAATTATACCATCATCATCATATACAAATATATTAAATACAGAGCTAGAGGAGTATTTATGTTTAATTCTCACTCTGTATAATAAATGTGTAGTCCATTTTTTTGCAATAGTAGCAAAGCCAAGCAATTTATTCCCACTACTAGTTACGGAAACAGTAGAAGCTGTAGACTCATCACCATCAAAAGCAAGGTTTGTATTACTAAATTCAGTTCCAGTTCCATTAGGCTCTTTACTTTCATTTGCAAATACTTCCCCAACGGCTCTTCTTTGAGCGTAATCATCGCCTATTTTTGTTTCTATTACATTATGTCCAGCAAAGCTTTTTGTTTCTTCAATTTTTGCACCACTAGTAGTCATAAAGGGTAAGAATACATTATCGCCTTGCCATATGTTAATATAGCTATTACTTCCAGAACTATATGACCTAGGCATCAAAGTTTTAATTGTTTGCTCATCTACTCCTAATGAGGGGACTGGAAACAAAACTGTATCACAAAAAGCTGGAGTATTATAAAAGCTATTATTTGGGCTATATTCCCCATAAACAATAGGTACATAAATATTTTTAGACTGAGAAGTTATTACATCTTGTGGAAATGTAATAAAATCCCATGGTCTACGAGTTGAAAGAGACAATTCAATCGTAGTCCCATTGAAAGAAATATCAGTTAGTCTAAATGATCCAATTTGATTTGGAGTGTCATTATTTATCTTAGAATAAACTAACACATCTTGATTTATGTAATTGTTTGTACCTCCAAATAATTCTTCAGATATTAAACCATTGTTATAATCAAAGTCTGGTATACTGATAGATATATTAGAGTTTTTAGAAGAGGATTTAGCTAAATTAATTGACTCTCTAATTGATGGTTTATTTAAGATTACTCCATTGTAAAAATCATTACTATAAATATCATCTGCAAACGATAAATATAGAAACGATCCTTGCCTATTTGCTAATTTAAATAACCAATTCTCTTTTATATTACTATTTTTTATAGAGTTCCCATAAGCCATTATGCTAAGTTCATCCTTTGAGCTTTTTCTATTGCTGGAATAATAGTATCAAGTATCGTTTCATCTACTAAAGGGGCAGATATATTTAGACTAATTCCACCACCTCCACCTTGATTCATTTGATTAAGTGTTTCTGTACCTATAGACTCTACAGCACTTCTTGACATAACAAACTCCCCTCTTTCTGCTTCAATCATTGTGCCACCTTGGGAGTGTCTGCGACCACCAACCATACCACCTTGTTCAAATTTCTGAGCCTGTATCTGGTGTACATTGGCTAAACCTTGTGCTATGACTCCAGCCATTGCAATATAGTTAAAGGGGGGTGGGGCAGATTTTAAGGCTACATTACCAGCACTGTATGTATCAATCATAGCTTGAGCTAGAGCCAGTATTCTAAGTTTTTCAGCGTTTTTAGTCTGTGCTTGTGCTAAAGCAACAAATCCCTTCAATGAATTTGTTACGGTTTTTGTTTTAACTTCATCTAATTTGTCCTGTAATGCAATTGTTTTAATAGCTAATTCATTTTCTTCTATCTGATAGTCAATGCTTTTATCTATATAAGGTGCTTGTCCTGCAATAGCAACAGTATATCTTTCTTGCAAGCTTAACCTTTCTTGTTCTAATAGTGCTTGTTCTAAAGAAATATCCCTTAAACCATTTTCTAAAAATGTCCTTTTTTCGGTAACAAGTTGTAGTTTCTCCATTTTTTCAGCAGAAGTTGTAGACTTATTATTCATATCCCCTATTTCGCCATTTAATCCTTTTAATGTAGTTAGTAGGCTTTCTGATTCTTTTCCAAATACACCAAATTTATCAATCGCAAAACCTAAAGTTGTTACAAGTAAACCTACCCCTGAAACCTTTAAAGCTTTGCCAAATCTCAAGGATGCTATGGACGCTCTATTAACATAAGTTGTATATCCTATATATATCCCTGAAAGAACAGCTACTGCTGTGCCATAAGCTTTTACTTTTTCAATAGTTAGTGATTCGGCAAAAGATTGAATAGACCTTGCTCCCAACATAACGGCAGGGGCAAAAAGATGACCAAAAACTTCTCCAGTATCTCCTACTGCATTTTTCATTTGGTCTATTGCACCACTAAAAGTTTCTGCCTGTGCTTTTGCTTGACCTCCATATAGTGCTGTAATATTTTTCGTAGCACTTTCCAAGCGAATAACTGATCCTTCTGCTCCTTCAACTTGTATCCCATATCTGCTCATAGCATTGGTAGATGAGAATATAGACTTAGAAACCATGTCTACAGCAGAATTTAAATCCATTCCTTTTGCAGTAGCTAAATCCATTGAAGCTTCAGTTACCCTAGCTATCGCTTTTTCATTATCTGTATAAGCACCCACTAAAGACATTGCTACTATTGTCTCTTCATCGCCAAAAGTAGTAACTTTTTGCTGAGCAGATGCAAAAGCTAATAAGGCATTTGATCTTTTACCTAAAGCAGTTTCTAATTTTTTTTCTGCTTGTTCTTGTTCTCCATATAATCTTGTTAATCTACCAATAGAAGCTCCAAATAATCCAGCACCAAAACTAGCAAGCAACATTTTTGATCTTAATACGGCAAATGATCCACCAAGTATTCTTGTTCCATGTTCAGTATCTAGTAAACCTTTTTTAACATTTTTTTGACTTTTAGACAACCTTTGCATTTCGGTTCGGACTTTTCTAATAGCAACTTTATTACCCTGCAAGGCTCTAGTCAAGACTCCAGTTTCTAAAGACAGACCTTTAAAGGATTTTATTCCATTCTTTTTTAACTCTGAATATAATTTTCTATTATTTTCCCTGAGAGCTTCTGTGTTCTTTTTTTGCTTTTGCCCTTCACCCCTTAAGTTAGCCTGAGCTTTAATAAGCTCTTTAGTGGATTTGTCTAAGTCATTAATAGCTTTAATAACTTTATCATCACCAGTAGCACTAAATTTAATTTCTATTGTGTTATTATCTGCCATCTTTCATTACCTTTGCTTTTTGTCTCTCTATTAAATTATTTAATAAAAAACTCTTTTCAACCCACTTTTTAGGCTGTTCTCCATAAGAGCCATTATATGCAGGCACATTAAAATTTCTTACATACATAAATCTTGATATATCTTGTTGTGCTTTTTGATCCATAATTACATTACTACAAGCAAAAAAGGGTAGCTGTGCCATTACCGAACTTGCGATATTGAAACTACTACCCTTTTTATTCTCTTCTTTTGTTTCTGCTATTATTAAGTCAATAACTCCCCATACATCATCTTTTGATGTAAAGGTTCTTGTTTCATATTTTCCCTCGATTAAGACAGGAATTTGAGCCTTATAGGGGTATGTGTGATACATACATCCCTCACATTGTTTCTCAATTAGGAAGTTACTTTCTAATGTAAGGGATTCTACTCCCCCAAGCGTTGAAACTCTTGAACTGCTAAAGACAACTCATTCTTTTCATCATCACTAAGTGCTTTGATAAAATCATCATCAGCACCTTTAACACCTTTGCGAATCCAAGCTGTTCTTGCTTTTGCTAAGTTAGTAATAGCTACAATTTCATTACCTTCATATCTCATTTGAGGTAAATCATTACAGAAATCAATATCGTCTACTGACATCTCTTTAAGTTCTGCTTCTACTCCAGATTTAAGTTTCATTATGAACTCACATCAAAAGTAATTAAAGCATCAGTTCCATCATCAACAGATTTCATTGCAACATTAAGCATCATTATATCACCTTCATTTAATGAAACATCTGTTAAAACTGCATTATCAATTAATACTCCATAAGCATTATTGTTAGTAATTACTAAAGAATTACCAGCTAATGCTGATGTTTGAGTATCAAAAGTGTTAATTAATCCTTTTGTATTTGCATCGTATTTTACAGTAGATTCAGCAGTCACTGCAATTTCAGCACCTCTTGATACTACTTGATAGCCAGTAGAACTAAATCCAGTAAATACTGCTGGGTTCTCTATTGTAGTAGAAAAAGATTGCATAATAGAGTCTGTACCAAACACTTTAATTCCACTTGCAGAGCTTAAAAATACATCTGTTGTATTTGCATAAGGGGTAATAGTCGGTTCAGCCGTAGATGCTAAATCTGGAACTTTACCAGTTTGTAGAGTGGCAGAAAACTTATACCTTCCACCTTCTGTGGTTGCATCAGCAGATAAAGTAAAACTAGTTACGACACACCCAAAAAACTCCATACCTTGTTGATTTGTAACATCTGATGGTTGCATTACAAGAGTTAATGAAGAAGCTACATTAGTTAGACTTGCTCCATATATTTGACTAGCTGGTGTAAATCCAGTAGCTACTGATATGTCTGTACTAACATCATTACATATATTTTGTAATAATAATTTATGACCAGCATCTAAGTGCATTGTACCTGAAAGAGAAATTTCAGCTACTCTCATTTTATTATCTTGAAAGAAATCTTCGTCTTTAAATGTCCTGCCTACTCCACTCCTAATATCAACAACTTGATTAGGGTTTAATGAGGGCATACCTATTGAATCAACATCTAATTGAAGCATTGTTGTTCCAATTCCAGTATCTCCTGCACTTGAAGCATCGGATACTAATGCTACCTTCCATTCTTTTGGTGAGAATGCTTGTTCTGCTATTGCCATTACTTATCTCCTTTTTTGGATTTAGAGACATTTACTAAATGCTCTATATTATTTAAATTGCTTACTTCTATTGATTTTCCATTATGTAGATTTTCCCAATCTTCAAATGAACAACCACATTCTTTCCAACAATTCGGCAAGATTGTATTTTTATCTTTTAGTTTAATCTTCATATCTCTCCTTTATTACTTTAAGATATATTTCCCATATAAGAGCATTTAAATTCCCATCTAATAACATTAAGTCCCTCTATAGCAGATTCGGCTTCTTGTTTTTCATTAATTCTAGCCGTATCGAATCTCCCATTATGAAAGGTGTTATTTTGATTGTTAAAAAATAATGCTTCTATATGCGATACTTGTCTTAGAATATGTTCCCAAGTATCTTTTTTAACCATTTTCTCTTTAAATGTATACGAAACATCAAGGATATATTCTCTTGTTTCTGCTGTAGCATTGTATTCAATTAAATCTGATCCTACTGGGTTAAGCCTAATAGATTGACTACCCATATCTTTAAAATCTCCTGTGTAGACTGGAATACTTCCTGCAAATTCTGCATTTAAGAAAGTACGAATTGTGTCTAAAATCTTTGTTTCCCAGATATTGACAAATGTTATAGGCATTATCTACGAGACATCCTTATAGAATATGGCATTCCTGTATCTAATACAGATTCATTCTTACCAAAAAACTCTATTTCCCATTTATCATTAATGGTTGCTGTATCTGCTGTATCTCCTGCAAAACGAATATCAACTCCACTAGCTAATGCTTGATACTGCCCATTAACAATATCTGAGTAATCTGAACTTTCCCCATTATTCATCCTTTCAGCACCAAGGTTATCTGCATCTTTTCTCCATACCGAATATACAGCAGTTCCTAAGGCTCCTGCTGTTGTAATTTTAACTCCAATACGATCATAAATATCATGATATTCTCCTCTTGTGTCTACAATACGGATACTACCACTTACAGATACTTCTCTAATTACTCCTTTAGCTGAATCACCAGTTACTTGCCAAGATAGTTTCGTACTTCCTTCATTCAACGATAGTATGTTCTTTTCTGACTCTTCAAATAAAGCATCTGATATTTCAGATGTAGGTTGAGATGCACGAATTAAAAAACTACAAGCTAATAAAGCTGTAGTCCTGACTATAATATAGTCGTAGTTACCATCTTGGTCTTTGAATTGTTCTCTAGGCAATCTGCCATCTAATCTTGAATCTAAATACTTTCCAGCATTATCAATGTACCTAGTCCTAATACTACTCCAATCATCACCTGACTCAGTAAGGGCATCATTTGGGCTAAAGGATGTCGTATCAAAATACAAAATAGTATCGGCATCTGTATCATGTAACCATTCTCCGTAATTACTCCAACTATGCCTAATATAAATATCTATTCCAGAGTTATGAGTAGATGGAGTCGTACCTAGCAAACCTCTTTTAACAGTAATTGTATTACTAGAAATATTCGATACAATCATTTTTTCTGAACCAATCTGTATTATATCACAATAGCTAAATACGCTACCATCACTAACATCTATTGCTGTTTCACTAATATCAATAGCTTCAGCAGTATTAGCAGTTGAGTCTGTATTCCCCTCAGTAACTTTAAATGCAGATAAATCTTTACCATTAACAAATAGTACAGTACATAAACCTACATTATTTGCTTGGTATACAGCACTCCCTGAATGAGAGTTAAGGGTTGTCCAACCATATATAGCTGTTTTTGTATCAAACTCGTCTATGGAAGGGTATATATCTTTTAAATCTCTGTTTGTGCAGTAAGCCATATCTCTCCTAATTTATCACTTAAATCTTTCTTATACAATAGATAATTATAATTTAGTCCAATATTTCTATATGAACTAAGTCCATAAATGTTTGGTCTTTTGTTTCACCATCACTATCCCAATCTCCACCCCATCGAATCTTTAGATTGAGTTGTTTGGCAATTCCTCTTATCATACCACCCATGTAGTAAAACCTATTACTTTCTTTCCAGTTAATTGGGTAAGGAGCTAAATCTACTGCTTTACCTAGCTGATGATTACTCTTTTTATTGACACCATCAAGCTTACTCTTTCCATCTTTAAAATATTTGTTTTGAGTTTCGGCTGACCTAACCCCTTCAATAATCGTAACATCCATGACTTTGATTAATTCATTTAGTACATTGACTAACCTTGAATCTACACCTTTCAATCTTGCACGACTTCTTTTCCCAAACTTATACATTACTTCTTCTTCTTGCCCTTAATTACTTTTCTCTTCTTCTTTGGTTTCATCTTACCGAAACTATATCCTTTACCTTTTGGCATTATTTTTTCTCCTTTTCTTGATTTTTTTGATTTTACCATTTGAAGTCCTAGCAAACTTATGTGTTTTAGTTTCCCTAATAAGTGTACCAGAATATCTTTTACCACCAAACGCCCAACTTACTTTTTTTGCCATTACCATTTTACCTTATTTGCCCAATAAGCTCCGTAGAGTCTACCTCTAGCTATGTTTTTACGATGCCTCGCCTTAAAACTCTTTCTCTTTGCTTTCATTCTAGCAGACTCGCCACTCTTAGGTTTACCTGCTGTCTTTGCTCCCTGCTGTCCAAATCTAATTAATTTGGTTTTAGTACCTTCTTTCGCTAATACAACATGGCTTTTTGTACGATGCTTTGGTGTTCTTTTTGGCTTGTTGTAGCCTTTAAGTCCATACCTTATTAATCGTGCATCTTTAGCCATTACAAGCCAGATACAAATACTTTTATTTTAGCTACTATCTTATCATCTTCTTTAGAAGGTGTTACCTTTGCGATAAGCTCTAATACTTTAATAATAAAGCCTTTTACGCCATACTTTTTAACTTGTCCTTTGATGTATCTTTTAATCATTTTTCTTCCTTCTTTACTATTTTAGTTAAACCTTGAAATACAACATCTAGCAATATATCATCCTTATCACTTGGAGACATCTTCACAATCTTTTCTAATACCATAAATCCCAATAAAACCCATTCCCAGTTCAGAGTTAGCCATTCCATTATATAAACCTCATTAGTATGTTTACCATTATAGGGAAAGTAACCAAAGCAACTCCACCCCAAACTTGAACCTTTGCGATGTCTGTTTCATGTCGATCTACTTTCCCATTAAGTTTTTCTAGATGTTTCTCTATCCTGTTTAAGCTAGAATAGATATTTCTTAATCTTTCATCATGTCTTATTAGATGTGTTTTTAAATCGCCATTATCCATTAGTGTCTACCATTCCCATTCATTCGTGACATTATACCATCCATCCTTGATAATTGTTTTTCTAGATCAGATATAGCTTCCATAGTCTGCTCATATCTTCTATCTCTTACAGCATCAGATTCGTTCCATCTACTGATCAATTTAATTATCATTCCTTCCATGTTATTGATACTTTCAGATTGACCTTTGTTTTCTATCTCTAAATTTTTTAACGATTCTTGTTGTGCTGTTGATTGTTTTGATAGGGAAATAACAAGGTACATAAACATAATACCCACTACCCCTATCATTCCTGCTTCTCCGTATACTGCCATAAAGTCCATTATTTCTTTCTCCTCTTACCCCAACTTAAAGGATTAATATTTTTTTCGTACCAAGCTACTTTTTCTGCAAGCTCTTCTCTCTCAGCCCTTTCTTCCACGATATGTTTATCAAGTAAACTCCCAATGCGTTCATCTGCATTAGCAAAGTTTGTTTCAAGTATCCCCAGTCTAGTCTCAATCCGATAGTAACCATAGACGAGAGTCCCAACGAGAATAAGAATTTGCCCAAACCACTTGAGGTTAATACTGACAACAGCATTATCATCCACAATCCCACCTCGATAGCTCCTAGCTGTTTTGACATCTTCACTCATGTTCCCTGACAGATTCCCATTGATTATGTGTAAAGCACCAGTTGTCTGAATTAATTCTTACCTTGTCTGCATAAAAATGTGATGTAGAATCTTGATCCATAACCTCTAAAAATGTATACATCGAATCTTCTGGACTCAATTCAAAACTACCAACCGACCAACCACTTGTACAGCTACTTAACATAAATATACTGAACAGGGATATTATAACTTGTATCAACTTCAAAATCTCCATTCTTTAATTTTTT
>Ga0208899_1001138_pt1 | contig 18954 bp, 22 predicted proteins | sample VirMetDEL_Nov_24_FD_184518 | JGI IMG/M metagenome (GOLD analysis project Ga0208899, IMG submission 184518) | Aqueous microbial communities from the Delaware River and Bay under freshwater to marine salinity gradient to study organic matter... | ecosystem: Environmental > Aquatic > Marine >... | reverse complement strand
CTGCTAAATAACTGCATGCCCTCCGTAAATGCGCTAAATGCCGCAATGTTTACGGCATGCTGGTTATTGGCATGTTCATCCTGCAGGCTCTTAAAGAACTCATGCTTCTCTTTAGTCTCTTCGTATTCCAGAAACTCATTGTAGATAGTTTCCGGCATTCCCAGAGTCTCTATTAAATGGGAGTAAGCCGCCACATGGATAGCTTCTCGCGCCGCAAAACTGGACAGCATCATCCGTACTTCTGGCGCATTAAAATACGGTAGGTAGTTGCGCACATATGCGCCCGATACGTCTATGTCTCCTTGAGTAAAGAATCTAAATATCTTAGTCAGGAAGTCCTTCTCCTGTTCATTTAGACGATTCTGCCAATCCTTGACATCTTCCAGCATGGGCACTTCTGTCCATAACCAATGCATTTGTTCTGACTGCTGGAACGCCTCAAACGCCCAAGGGTACGTGAAGGGCTTGTAATAGTCTCTATTCGCTTGTAGTGCCATTATTTTTCTCAGGTAATAGCTATATTATACCAAGGACTGTAACCCACCTCCTTGGCGATTTCCTTGACTCTGGCGGCCAATTCCGGCGTAACGCCGCCACGGTTGCGCCATTTGTTGTGCATGACTACAGATACGGCGCTTTCACTGCAGCCTGCCAGCTTGGCTACTTTGCGCCCCAAGCCTCTGCGGCAGCCGCATGAACTTACAGTCCCATTAATTAGATTACTGCGCTGTACAACAGTATCATTGCCGCAGACAGTACAAAGGCAGCGCCAGTATGCCCCACTCTTTTTATGGGTATGATGAACTTCTAGCGCGACCAGATGCCCAAATTCTTCCCCAGCTATATCTGTAAGTAATGTGCGGCCCCCTTTGCGCGTACAGCCGCAGGATCTGGATTGGCCGCACTTTACTGCCGACAGGCGTACCTCCCCCATGTAGCCGCAATCGCAGACACACAAGACATATCTGTGCGTATTACGGATAGGCCCAATACTGACTATTTTCCAAGAATTGAACTTCTGGCCCTCTAGACTATCTATATGCGCAGAGCGGCTACAGCCACAACTTTTGGATTTGCCGCTAGTCAAATCATCCTTGCGCACATGCTGTTTACGCATACAGACGCAGCGGCACTGCATGTACTTGTGATGGGACTTACCTACATGGCGCGGAGATTCCCCCAAGACTGTCCAATATCCGTATTGATACCCTATAATATCAATATTATCTTGTCCCATTGATTACCCTTCACATGCAAGGCAGGCGCTTTCTTCTGCGGATGCCAGTTTATGTAAATCTTCAATGCGTTCACGTTTTATCTTAGTACCTACACTGTCGGCCTTGCGCAACTTATCACTGCGGCAATAGTACAGGCTCTTTAGGCCCGCCTTCCATGCCAAGAAATGACAAGCATGTAGTTGCTTTATATTTACATTGGGCCTAAAGAATAGGTTAATGGACTGTCCTTGATCTATATAAGTCTGGCGATTGGCCGCCAATTCTATAATCCAAGTCTGATCCACTTCATCTGCCGTCTTGAAGACTTCGCGCACATCTTGAGGAATCTCTTGTACAAGATGTTGTACAGATCCGCTGTTGGCAGTGATACTGGCCCAGATATCATCTGTATCTAGCCCACGGCCTGCCAGCCATGCCTGCAAGAATCTGTTGCGCTGGATGTATGCGCCACTTAGTGTGTCTTGGCGGAATACATTGGCGCGGTACAACTCTACAGAGGGGCTTGTATTGCCCATGATTAGGCTGGTAGACGCATTGGGCGCAATGGCTGTCCAATGACTAAAGCGGCGCTGTACGCCTGCCTGCAGGGCATCTTCACAAGGGCCACGTAATGCGCACAAGGCTTGGTCGGCCAGCTTGCATTGATCCTTGATATGTTTAAACATTTTGCGATTAACAGAAATGGCCGCAATGCTTTCCACAGGGATCATATTCTTCTGTAAATAAGCATGAAAGCCTAGCGCACCAAGTCCTACAGAACGTTCCCGCCGGGCAGAGTAGGCGGCCTTGACTACAGATGGCGGCGCTTCTGACACAAAGAAGTCCAGCACATTATCCAGCATTTCCATAACGTCAGGAATAAAGCGCGGATCATTGCGCCAATCATCAAAATACTCTAGGTTCACAGAGGATAGACAACAGACGGCAGTGCGTTTAGGGGAAGTTGGCAGGAATATTTCCGTACAAAGATTAGAGCCGTGGATGGATAGGTTCTGGGTCTGTAACCAGAGCGGCAAGCTTTTATTGGCGGTATCTATAAAAATAAGGTATGGCTCTCCTGTTAGCATCCTAGTTTCCAGAATCTTCATCCACAGATACTTGGCCGAAATAGTCTCTACAACCTTACCTGTATTAGGGGAAATTAGCGGCCATCTATCATCATGGTTCTTGTCAATCATGGCTAGGCGCACATGCTCCATAAACTTATCACTAATATTTACGCCGTGATGCAGGTTATGGGTTCTATAATTCTGGTCACCTGTATGCTTACGCATTTCCAAGAACTGCAGGATGTCAGGATGGTTTACGTCTAGAAATGCCGCGTACGATCCGCGCCTTGTACGGCCTTGTCTATAGGCCAAGCTGGCAGCGTCATACACTTTTAGGTGCGGCATTACGCCTGTAGACTTCTCATCTACTTGCCGGATCTTTACGTGTATGCCTACGCCGCCGCCCAACATGGACAGCCAGTTTACTTCACTTAGGGTATCTACCAATCCTTCTGCGCTATCCTGTAAGTAAGATAGGAAGCAAGAGATTGGGAGTCCATTTTTAGATCTTCCATAAGAAAGTATAGGAGTGGAATAGGAAAGCCAGTGTCTGCTACTGTAATCATACAGTCTCTGGGCATGCTCTTTATTTGATGCAAAGACGCTTGAAACATAAGCCAGCCTATCTTGAGGGGATTGTTCTTCTTCGCGCATATAGCTTTCGCGCAACCGTGTCACGCCTAACTTATCAAACAAGGCATCTCGCGCATAGTCTTTAACTATGTCTGCGGCGCTTACTCCATTGGTATTACTTTTAGTAGTCATAAGTGTTCCCCTCTTTTGTGCATTTCTATTAAGTCTTCAATAAAGAATTTCATCTTTTGAAGATCGTACTCTACGTCTATCCCGCCCTTCTCTCCAAGCCGATAGCAAGCCTTGAATATATCGCCGCGTGATTTGCTCATGGACTTAAAAGAAATAAGATGGCGTAATTCCGTAGCATGCTCTGGTATATCATAATAACTATTGTGTCCGCCGCTTACGGCGGCAGAATCAGATTTCATATCAAATACTTAGCCTTTCCTGTAGTAGTGGTTGTAGTAGTAGAAGAAGACTGTTCAACTTCCGTGACAGTCATGTTGCTATCCAGTAGTGAGTCAAAATCAGTCTGTTGGCGCACTGCTTCCCCAATTGTCAGCATGTCTTCCAACTGCTCTTCATGGGACAGCGCAGCAGTGATCATTCCGTACATGCCTGCTAGAGTTTGCTTAATATAATCAATACATTCTTCATCTAGGTCTTCCGTATAGTATAAACTGACTCTAGCGCCTATGTTGGCGTCTTCATCAATTACAAACTCAATTCTAGCGTCTTTAAGGCCATCAAATTTTGTCATGTTTTCTTTTTGGGTTTATTCTTAGTGAATTGCCGCACCACCCACTGGGACTTGGCGTTTATAGTTTCTTCCACCCAAGCTTTCGGCACAAACTTATGGGCGTACAGGAATCCGTATTTGTTGCACCAATCCGCATAAGTAGTCTTACTACCTTTATGTATCGTACAAAGCGGATTAGAGAATACAAAACGTAAGTCTAAGTCTGGGTACTGCTCCTGTATGTTTAAGTGTTTCTTGCGATCATCCAGCGTAAAGCGGCCTTTAGTCTCTACTACTATGCCGTTGGGCAATACGTAGTCTGGTGTATAGTGCCGCAAGGTAACAGGCACTTCATATGGCACTCTTATGCTTTCATATTCGGCTGTCACGCCTAGTTTCTGTAATTGGTCTGCTACAGCCGCCTCAAGTCCAGAACGGTAACCTAACTTGATGGCGCGGTAGTTTCTATACAGCATTAGAATTTTCCTCTTTATAGTGAGAATACCAGTACATCCTAGGATTTTTAGCTTTTGACCTAGCTTGTGGCTTGAGTTGCGCGTCAGGCCAACAATGTCTAATGTGCGGACAGAATCCACAAACTGCAGGAAGGCGTCTATTTCCTGTCTTGTTACCATTAAATTCTTCTTCTTGATCATCAAAACATCTATTGAATGGTTTATTTTCTTTAATGAGGGCCGCAGTCTGCTGGCACTCCTTGATTACTTCCTTTATGTCCCGCACAGGCATGCCAAATTCTATTACGGATACTTCCCCTGTAGACTTGTTGACTACAATCCAGCCGCCCGGCTCTTTATTCTGTCCGTACGCATAACCAACTAATTGGCCTACGTACCCAAAATTGTCATCTGATGCAATGGATGACCATCCGCGTGACCATTTATTATCATAGGCCCAAGGGGATGCAGACTTTACGTCATATACTTTATTGTCTATTTCTATATCATCCTCTCCTTCTATCACTGTGTCTGTATCTAGCGCCCAAGCTACTTTAGTCTTTGCGCCAGTAATGTTTGCGCCAGACAATTTGATAACTAGGTTTACAAGTACCTCTGACAGATCCCCCAGCATCATGCGCATAATGTGATTGTACGGCATGGGGTTTTTGGTTTGCGCCACAGTATCCGTATTGTCTAGTTGTAGCTGGCAGGATGGGCGACCAATGTTACTCATGCGCAGCCTAAACGGTTCTGGCTCTCTAAATAACTGTTTGCGCAATGCCCCCTCAAATTCTTGGGTAGCCTCTTTTATGTAAGTTTCTAGTGTATCTGGGTCAACGTCTAGGTCAGCATGTTGATTATTAGATAATTTTTCTAGGACGGTACGGATCTGTAATTCTAGGATAGACATAATGTACTTGGGGGGGTTTCTGGATACTAGAGACAAAAAAACCTACCCAAGCAGTCCATCGCCTAGGTAGGTTTATAATTGACGCCTGACGGTCAGGCAGCCAGTACTTACGTGTACAGGGACTTACCGAATTGGTAATTCCGTACTACGGAAGGTCTGAGTAATTCTTCTGGCGCAGGCCCAAGATCATCATCCGTTCCAATAAGGAATGCGTCTACGCCTTGGTACTTCTTGACAACACCTCCTTTCTCCAAGAATTTAGCAATTTCCTCACCAAAGGCACTATCACCTTCAATAGAGGTTTTAGTCTCATACGGAATTATGCGATTGATAATTTCGTTACAAGTCCTGCGCAAATTCTGTAGCTCAAAAAGAGTCTGGTTATGCCTGCGCTTTGTCATGCCGCCTCATCTTCAAAATCATCATCAAGATCATTAGAAGATGCGGACAGGGCCGATATAGCAGACTGTTCGCCATGTTCACGTGCCAGCGCCTTATCATACGCAGCCTCAATTCTGTCATTCTCTGCGCCTACCAGTTTAGCCATATGAACCATTGTGTCAAATGTTGGTTTGTCTAGCGGCACTGGTTCCGCGTAATTGGGGCTAAAGCGCATTACGTAGTAAGTGACAGATCCATTCTGTCTTTCTTCTGCCGTAACGTCACACCAGTAGTCATAGAAGTTTTTGCCCTTGGGCAAGGTCTTGACTACATCTTCTTCAAATGGCGAGAAGTTTGACCCTTTAAGCAACAAAATACAAGGACTATTCTCTATGGTGACCTCTTCCCCATCGGCTGTTTTACCTGTATACGTAACCAGACAGCGCAATTGGCGGAAACAGCGAATGTCTGCGTACTTGGCTTGTTTAGCCTTGGGCATTTCGCGTAATTCCTTGGAGGCAGGTTTGCCGCAGCGGACAGTGCCGTTCATGTCGCGTGCTTCATACCCAAATGAAGGGATCAGAATGGTCTTGTTGACCACTTTATTCTCTTCTGGATCGTAATGTATCCACTGATACAGTTGGCTCAATACGCGCAGTTTAACTGATTCAGCATATACTAATTCAGAAGCTACAGAAGGATCTAGGCCCGATACAAAGAAATCCCCTTGCGTGATGCGGCGATTCTGTTTGTCTTTGCGCAAAGAGTTTACCTTCAATTGCGGCAGGCGTTCCCCCTCCCCGCCGGATGGCGCAGTAGTCCCAAGCAGTTTCTGCATTTCTGGAGTGAGGTCTTGTATATTAGCTGGAAGATTATTGGACATATTACCTTTAAGTGTATTAAAAATGATAGATGCGCCTAGTAAACTGCACTGCAGTAGTCAGGCTGTCTCCATCCAATTGATACCACTGACTATTTCTATAGCTAGCGGCAAGCACAAGTCGTAGCCGAATCGGGTTTTAACCTCTTCATCTACGCCAGACATGGCTTTAGTAAGTAGTGTACGTACCCTGTCTTCCTCTTCTGGATAGCAATCTACAACTATAGAGTCATGCACTGTAAGAATGATTCTACTTTGTAGTCCTTCATCCATAAAGAAACGCAGCGCCCTTACGCAGGCTAAAGGCACTATATCCGCCGTAGCAAAAGATTGGACAGGGTAGTTCACTATGGCCGTGGCATTTGTAACTCTGCCATTGGCTGTCCTCTGTGCATCGGGAAAAGAGAATTCTCTCCCAGAAGGTGTACGTACAATGCCAGTGCGCAAGACGCCTGTCATTAATTCTTTATGCCAAGCACCAAGACGTACGTAGATATTGAAGTACTCTTTAAAGTACTCCTGCACATGGGGGGGTTCTGCTGCGCCCATACCGCCATACAAAGGCGCAAAGGTATAGGCTTTTGCAGCTTGGCGCATATCCTTTGTAACCTCAGATAATGCGCATTGATTGATAATACAGGCCGTCTGACTGTGAACGTCTTTGCCGTTATTGATATCATCAATAATCTGCGGGTCACGGCTCAATTCGCCTGCTACTCTAAATTCTAGGCCGCTAAAGTCTGCTTCCAGTATCTTGCCTCCATTGGCCCAGCGAGACGTTACGCATTTGCGCACAGGGAACTTGCCGCTCTTGGGCTGATTCTGGAAGTTAGGATTGGAAGAAGACAGGCGGCCAGTTCTTGTAACTGTCTGATTAAATTGGGCATGTAAAAGCGAATTGGTACGTGTCCAATGCTTTATATTGCGCACAAAGGAGTCTAGGTAGGTATTGACGGCATTAAGGCGGCTCAGACCCTCCAGAAACTCTTGGGCAATTAACTTGCGCGGATTGCCTTCTTCCCAGTGGGCCACCTTGGCCTGCAGTTTCTTGAGGGTAGATTTATCTGTCTTAAAACCGTGGGCGCTAGCATCTTCTGGAGAGTCTGGGCTAAGACGCAAACCCGCGACTTCTCGCGTATCAACAAAGATGATGCCAGCGCCAGCACACTTAGGGCAATTGTTCTCTTTCTTAAAAGGTGTGCCGTCCTTCTTAGTTTTTCTAATCTTGCCAAATCCATTGCAGGCCGCACAATTGTGGGCCACCGTCTTACGGGCAATCTCTGTATTTTGGCGCACAGTACGTGTAAATTCACGTTCTGTCATGCGTGGCGGGCGCAAGGACTTACCACGCGAATCTGTGCCTATATTAAAGATTTCCTTGTGTAGCGCCTTATCTACAATCTTGCGCGAATAGATAAGTGTAGATACGTCTGCGCCACTGTTTAAATTGATTGGCGTGTCACCCATTACTGCGCGAGAAATGTCTTCTAGCCGCGCCAGAATCTGGGCCTTCTCTTCTATGTATTCTTGCTCTACAGACTCCAGAGCGTTCAAATCTATGTGTATGCCGTTACTTTCAATGTGCTGCAGGAAACCAAGCATATCAAAAGAAAGCTGCACTACAGGTACAAGACCCTCACTGAGCGGCGTCTGGTATTCCTCCAGTTGCTGCAAGAATATTTGAGCGGTAGAAAGAACGTCAGCATCCGCATATTCTACAACAATATCTAGAGGTATCTCCTCAAACCCAACGCCGCTCTTAAACAGATTGTTTACTAGGTCTGTCTTCTTTAGTGAAGTGCCGCGCCGCATTGCGGTCTGTTCCAGCGAGAGCGCAGTACGTACCCCGCGTGCAAGTACGTATTCTGCCACCATCGTACACCAAACTTGGCGCGGCAAATCACTAGCGCCCATAAATTCATGCAAGTACGCCAAGTCAAATTTGGCATTGTGGGCCACAAAGGTTTTGGCTGCCCGCAAATCTTTTACAAATTCTTGTAAGGAAGCTGCAATTTCTTCTTGGGTAGCCGCAAGTTCCTTGTGAAAGATCACAATGCTGCTGGCCGGGCCTAGCGTACCGTGCGCATCAATTGAGCGCCAGTGTACGGAAACAATTTGATTTAGGGGATTGTAAGGCGAGTTGTCTTTAATCCCTCTCTCTTGGTCAATCTGTACAGTTGTCTCTATGTCCACGCATATTGCGGGCAGAAACTGCTCTGGTAGTCTGATAGTCATTCTGGTGTTCCTTTAAATACCGCCACAACCTTTCAATCGGTTGTAGATCCCTAGAAGTTACGTATAGACGCTTACCGGAGCCAACTTTAAGTATCTGTGCCTTCGCAATAAAGTCTTTCCGGCAAATCCATCCATGTATGATGAATAAATCTTCATCTTCCTTGTCTGCCTCAATCAGACAAGCTATATCAGAACTGAAATTGTCAACAGAGTCAAACAATAAATCAGGATTTTTTCTACTAGACGTTTTTACGTCAATACTTATGTTATTAATCCAAAAATCCACGCCTCCATCTGTGTACAAGGAGTTTATTGACGGCGGCTTTAAATCAAATACACGCGCAAATACAACCTCGCCCTTAAAGCCAATGGCGCATCTGTCTATTTCTTTAAGAAAGGATCTGTCTGACGGTACGCGCACACCTTGTACGCCGTGGGTAAGGACAGCATTCTTGGCTATAGTCTCTCCATGATGGGCGTCTGCTCTGCTTATACGTACATACATTGGATGTACATTGGGCGATTCTTGCTTGCGGGGCTTCTCTTTTGTTGGAGATTCCGTATCGCGCCACCAGAATTTACGAGTCTTTGCTTCTTTTAGCAGATTGACCTCTTCTTCCGTAAAAGCCTTTAGCTTACCTACCTTAGAGTATTACGCCAGAGCGTTCCATTAGATCATCTAGGGTACCCCTGCCACAATTTAATAATTTTAACGTTGTAGTTAGCGGGAAGTGTTTTATCTCTGTAGCTGTTGCGTCCATACAAGCTCTCTCTCTCTCTTAGAAATGATAGCCTTCGTACTTCTGGAAAATTGTATTGTCTACCTCCTCCTTACAACGTTCACACATACGGAAAGGCATATTAGTTTCTGTATTGGTACAAATCACATCTAGAGCGTACATGTAGTTAGTATTGCACCTATTACAGAACATGGGATTGTCTGATTCTTTCTCTTGCGGCATTTAGGCGTCTTTCTCCACAAAAGTGTTAAATAAAGGAAACAGAACGCTCTTGGGAGTAAACTTGTAAGAAATAGAGAATTCTGTCAGCGGGAATTGTTTATTGAAGAAGGTTACTTGTACATCAGACTGCAAAACAGCTTGCGCCACTTGGCGCATTACCTTCTTGTTCCAATCCACTGTGCCCAAGTACGAATCTAGGGAGCGTTTTTCTAGCCCCTTTATGTACCCAGACAGACAACGTTGTACGCTAGGTACTTTAGGATGGTTCTTTATTGTATGGAGATAATGGGCCGTCAGCGGTAAGTCGCGCACAATGTACTTTATTTCGCGCTCAAACGTCCATGCACCTTCATGGACGAACTCATCGCCCCAGCCTTTCACGATAAGCTCAAACCGCCCAGTACGTGGATATCTGTGGATCTGTCCATTAAAAGAAGAGAATTGACTTAATAGTCTATTTGAAGAGAAAACATCTTTAACAGGCATCTATCTTTCTGGTAATATCTGGATATTCTGGATATTTATAGATATCTATAGATTTCTTTAATCTACTAAAAACTATTAGTAACTATAAATATATTATAAAAAACGCCCCAAACTGTCTGGGGCCAGAGCCTACTCTCTTTTCTGTACTATGACAAGAAAAAAGTGGCCCCAGCCAAAAAATAATTAAAAATAAGTAGGAAGCTACACTATGTATCTGGATATCTCTGGCTCTATCTGTACAATGATTGTGCCGTGCCAGCCAGACAATTTGTTTTTAGAAACAGTAAGATAGCGGCTGTTGTCTACTTCTGAATCATCAATGTCTCCAGCCTCATGTTTGCCTATTCCTATAATCAAATCTGTCTCTGCCGCCTTGCCAATCTTGGAACCCTCCATATCAAATGGAGATAGCCTTGTACGTCCTTTAGCTTCTGCACTGGCCTGAGATACCGTAAGTAGCGCACAATTGCGCCTCTTTGCCAGTTCCCGCAAACTCTTGAATAGTTCGCGCAACCGTTCATGGGAGGCGCTATAGTTTGTATTGTTGGCTAGATGAAGCTTGTCACCTTGATCCAATACAACTACTTGCGCGTCAATATGCTCTATGTAGGCTTCTATGCGCGTCAAGTCCCAATCCTGCACATCATTCATTACAAGCAAGTCTGCAATCCTAGAGAAAATAGCCTTGGCCCTTTTAGGGTTAGCAGAAATCTCATCCTTGGTCATACCTGTGTAGGATTGGATGGCTCGCAACATCATGCGTTCCGTACGCTCTTCATTGCCTAGATACAAGACCTTTATGCCTTGGTCACAGAAACCATTGGGCGCACAGCATAAAGAAAGCGCAAAGGCACTCTTGCCTGTTTCTGGGAGCGCAAAGATTACGCCGAACTCTCCGGGGCCAATGCCAAACACATGGCGTGACAGACTCTCTATGTTGAACTTGAATCTATTGTCATCACTGGCAAATCCAAGTAATACATCCAAGTCTTGAGTGGTAGGGTCACCAAAATCTGTCGGCATAAAACCGTTGCGTCTGTCCTCTAGAAGCTTTATAAGCCGTGTCAGCGCCTCTTTATCACCTTCCGCGACTGACAACCCCAATGAGGCAATTTTATGGCCTGTATGGCGCTCCCAAAGATTCTGGATATACAAATTCAAAAGTTCCGGCTTTAAATCTGCGCCTGCCGTAAATACGTCATCCAGATATACGGAAAACTCTTGGCGCTGCGCATTTGAAGAAAGTGGGTTCTTTATTTCCCATATAACCATAATCTCTGATTTGTTGAGGCTAGCTACCTCTGGCATCTTTTGGTAGCTATCTACAATCAAAGTGTATATGTCGCGCAATGGGCCTTGGAACAACTCTGGCGACAGCATGGACTTGTTGGCGGCATAAAAAGATTTGTCGCACAAGGACAGTAAGACTTTCTGTTCTAATAATGGAAGCATCTTGATTCTCTGATTAATCTGATTAAAGAGTAGCGCCTTAAGAGCGGCGCAACTTCAGTTTAGTTAAATCTGTAGTCTCTGAGCCACGGCGTTCGCGCAATACAAGACTATAGCTTTTAATGGGTAACAGATGGCTATTGTCGGCTACAAAAGCCTGCAATGCCTCTTCCAGATTGAATCGGACATTCTGGATCTTGGCCTCTTCTTCTTGTGGCGCATTGCCCCAGCGGCCTTGGGCGTCAAAATCTAGCGCGACAATAAATCTAGCTTTCATTACGTACTCCTATAAATTCATGTGAATAACATAGTCTATCAGCATGTCTGGTGAGCATAGCTATAGAGTGCTTGTTGTTAGCCTGTTTAAGAGAATAATCCTTTCTTTGTTTCTTGTTTTTAGATGTAGGCCGCCAAAAGTTGGATCTCTCCCTGTACTCCCCCATTCTTGGATGGGCCGTTTTAGAAAAGAATCTACAGCCTTGTGAAGTAAATATGGACGCTACGGCGTCACTGATGCGTACGCCTAGACCCAAACCTTGGAATTCTGGCAGTACAACCGTACGATGTCCGCGCCATGCGTTCTTTACTGTTCCGCTAGGGAATGCAAGCGCACTGGTAAATCCTACAACTGTCCCATCCCAAACTGCTAGCCAGCATCTAGCACTTTTATTGATGTTTGAGTCGAGATAGTGATGCGTGCTGAACATTGACCAAGCTTTGGAGGAAGCAGGTAGGAGTTCCAAGACGATTTCGGGCCGCCGAACTGACCTTTCTGTGGACAAATGCCCCTCTTTGGCTGAAGTGTCAAACACCCAATCTGGCGCAAGCCATTCAACAACGTCATAATGACACGTACAAAATACTATGCGGCGCAATCCTTTGGTACGGAGGTACCTTTGGGTGGCATAGCTGCAAGCTTTAGCTACCTGCCTATCTACTACACTGGTAAATTCGTCAATGACTGCGCCAGACTTTAATAATCTGGCAACTCTAGCTCTAAACTTCTCTCCTTCTGATAGTACGTGGTAAGGCTTGACCCATGCAGGAATACTGTTTAATCCTACTGCGCCTAGCCTCTCTTCTGCGTCTTGGGGGGAATCAAAATGTGAACAAATAGCTCTTGATGAATCCCACTCTACAATTGGCTCTTCCCCAAAATATTCCCGCAAAATAGTAGACTTCCCTGTACCACTGGGGCCAACAATTAAGCCAATCTGGAAGTCTTCCCCTATTTCTTGCGCGTCAAACTTAGGAGGTACAAAAGTACTCTCTCCATCCGTAAATGAATAATCAAAAATACTGGAAACATGATCTGTAATTTCATCTGGAATAACCTTGCATTTCAGTGGTTGCATATATCCTTTAGTTGTTGGTCAGTCATATGCTTTGGGTCTGGGCCTGTGAGCAAGCGCACAGATACCGTAGCATTGGTGAGTGCAGCCTGTAGCTGCAGTTTGATCTGGATAGCTTTGCGGCCTGCGTCACTATCCAAACAAATAGTGTAATGATAATACGGCAACTTCTTGAGCGCAGACGCCGTAAACGTATCCATATTTGTACCTAGGATCGCAATGCCTGCCGCGCCGCAGCTAGCAATGGCGCAGGCACTTAGTGCATCCTCCACCAGTACGGCAGTAGTTGACCGAATGCGCGGCGCAACAATAAAATAAGGTTGACGATCTCCATAAATAAGCCATTTAGGCTTGCGCCATGCCTGCAATGACTTACCGGAAGCGCCAGACATATCGGGCGCACAAAATAACACTCTGTCCTGCTTAGGATCGTACGCAATGCGACATAGGCTGTCGGCATATGCTGGCCCGCAACCATTCTGTGCCAGAAAATCCAGCACTTTAGGATGGTTGGCGGGACTAGACAGCACTGCAGGCATAGGTATGCCTCTAGGCGGCGCAACAGGCGCAGTAGTTTGACTTACAAACGCCTGTACTTGGGCCAATGGCTTGCTGGCCGCATCTATTTTCTTTGCGCCAGACAGGGCGCAATTGGCCTTGTAGCAGTTCCACACCACTTTTCCTGCTAAAATGGAGATAGTGAGTGTATTTCTGCCGCCACAGTCTACACAATCAATGCGGCAAGTACTTGTGCCGCCTACAAGTAAAGAGTCTGCTAGCTGCAAGACTTTTAAATATGAAGATTCCATTACGTAAAATCAGCTTTTTGCACCAGATGCCGATAGCGCACATCTTCTGACAGTTCAATCTCTGCCTTGGTGTAGGAAAGCTCATTGGCCACAAGGGGTTGGATGTCCTTGTACTTAAGAGAGTAGGCTTTCCCCTGTACAAGAACCTCATCCGGCTGGCGCTGGCATTTGAGCAGCAGTTTTTCCAAGTCTCTTTCCTTTAGTCTAAGGTTTGCTAGATCCATCATAGATTTACGCCTCCTTATCTGATATTTGAGTTTTTCTGGTAACAAGCGCCTGCCAAGAATACGGATATATATCTTGCAGCGCGTCCGAAATCTCCAGAGCGATAGCCTGTGATTCTTGTTGAGCATGTTTGTCCGTTCGTAATAGACACATATTGGCCCATGCGTCTAGAGAGCCTGACCAATACCATTCGGTCATCATTGATTGCGGCAAAACCATGCGGGCCTGTTCTGCTGCAACGCCTTCTTCCAATAAATCTTTATAGCATTGCAGACTCTGCAGATACGTATTATGTATTGCATGCTGCAATTCGGCGGGTACAAACGCTTTAGAATCGCCGTCAGACCCTTGTTTCTTGTCTGGCGACTGTTTGCGCCAAGAGTCGCGGTCTAACTCCATCAAGGATGGAATAGAGGTCACGTAACGGCGGCTGACTTCATTCCAGCGCAAGAATTTGTGCTTAACTAGCTGGCGGGCCACAAATACAGGGGCATGTACATGGAAACTGGCAAAACAATGACCAAATGGGCTGATATGATCATGCTCTGCCAAGTAACGGATAAGTCGCGCATCCTTGATTGGGTCAAATACTGCGCGTTTCTTGCCAAAACTAACGCGGGCCGCATTGACTACGGTCAAGTCACTGCCCATAGAGTCAATTAAAGTGGCTTTCATGCGGTTGATTCTCTATAAAAGGGTTTAAAATTAACCACTTGCGCGTCAAACGCATTAAGTGGCCCCTCCTGACCAAGGAGAAGTAAGAAATGACACTAGTCAAATAAAGCTAGACAGGCAAGATATTTTTGAGGTAAGTTCAACTTGTTTCATTTGATTCTCAAGTGGCAGGCTTAAGGTTTTGAAAAACTCCTGCTTCCGGCCTGCCGCCCCCCTCCCCCAAGTCAACAAAGATTAGCAGTATTCAAATAGACCTTAGTAGTTCCTGTTAAGGATGCTGGGGTTTTTTGTTTTTACTTGCGCGTCAAATTCATTAAATACCCTCCCCCCATTACTTTCCACTACTAGCCACCGCTACTACTGGCTGGCCGCTGGCCGCTGCCAAAATAATCCGAATAATCCGAATAATCCGAATAATCCGAATAATCCCAATAATCCAAATAATCCGAATTATTTAAATAATTAAACTTACTTGATTGGAGATATACAAAATCAAAAAATCTTTGTTTATTTAGATAATAAATATTCAAGTTTTTTTCTTTTCGCACTTGCACAAAACAAAACGCCCCTAGTAGAATTAAGGGGCGCAGACAATAACGTCCGCGGCTTTGTTTATTTCTTTAATTTGAAACGAGAGAATCAAATGATTATTTACCAAGGCAAAAGTCAGCTAGATAACCAGACTGATATTGTTTGTATTGCTACCGATGGAACCAGCAACCAAAAAACGGGCAGTATGATTCAGACTTGGATTTTAAACGCTAATCTTGACCCTATCAGCGCTAATCGATGGGGAAATGATCGCGGTATTTGTGGGGATTGTATCCACAAAGGAACGGAAAAAAGCTTGTTTACTTTTCGCGGAACGGCTGCGGGGCGATCTTGTTATGTGCTGTTATTAGGCCCGCAGTCCATCTTTAGAACATATATAGCTGGCGGGTACAAAACGTCCCGCCCTGATAAATTAACTAAATTAGGGCGCGGTCGAATTATTAGGGTTGGTTCGTATGGTGACCCTGCTGCTGTTCCCGCTGATATTTGGCGCGATTTATTGAAATATTCTGCAGGCTGGACTGGATACAGTCATCAGTTACTGAGTGCCGACAAAACTAATTTAAATGCTCAATTTTTGGAGTATTCAGATTTTTGTATGTTATCAGCGGATACCATAGAACAAGCGCGGCTGGCATGGTCGCAAGGGCTGCGCACTTATCGGACGGTTGAATCTAGTGAAGAAATAGACAAGCAAAAGGAAATAATATGCCCCGCGTCTAAAGAAGCGGGGGCTGTAACTACATGCGCAAAGTGCAAGCTTTGTAGTGGTTCGCGAGGCAAGGCGCAGTTTGCCAAATCAATTGCTATTCCAGTGCATGGGGCAGGAAAAAAGCACTTTTCTACAAACAACAATTAAAGGCGCAAAATGTCATATTTGTATCAAATAATCGGTTTTTGCGTTTTTTGGTTATATATTTTTTATTTGTTAAAATAAAAGGCGCGGCATGTAGCGTGCCAAATAGATAAAATCTATAGCCAATCATACAATAGGCGGATTTGACTCACTAGGGGCGTTTTGTTTGTTTAGATAGCTTAGTAGCTATTTAGATAAAAAAACGTTGTGACAGCCAAATCCGCCTTTTTTTGTGTCTTGGCACGCTTTGTGACGCGGCATGGTTTTTGCGCAATAATTTTTTTTGACTAGGGGCGTTTTTTTGGTTGTCTATTTATTTAGATTATTACAGGCTATTGACTCCCCCTGTATCCTGCAGGGGGGGCGGCAATTTTGCCGCGTTTTTTTATTAATCTCTTATAAGAGAAGTCAAATGGATAACGTTATTAATTTCCGCGTTCCCGGTGTCTCTCCTTCCCTAGAATTACAGTGCCCCCAAGAGCTTGATTATTTGGTTCAGTCCGCCCCCGCTGACTTTGAACCCGTTAAGGGGGCGGGGCATGTAGCCTCAAAGTATTATATTAATTTCCGCACTGACTCCGAAACAGATTTGGGGATGTGCAGGGAGCGCTACCAGATCGTGCAGAATTCTGATTTGTTCTCGTCTTTAAGTCTCGCCCTATTCAAATCTGCCCCGCCCCGCTCTTTAGAAGGCGCTGTCATAAAGCCAAAAACAAGTTACCAAGGCGCACAAGCTTTCGCGGACGTAGCTTTCCCGCGATTGACTGAAGACTTGGTACAGGCGCGGGGGAATAAGACCGCGCTTACATTTAGATTGCTTCTCTGGAATAGTTTTGATGGTTCCAGTCCTGTAAAGCTAGCTGTTGGTGCAATAGATGGTTACTGCACCAATGGGATGATATTCGGCTCGTATGATCTTTTTGGCAAACGCCATACCAAGGGGTTTAGCCAAATAGAGTTGGAAGAATTTGTTGGCAATAGTTTTCTAATGTTCCAGCGCAAAATACAGGAATTGCGGCTTGAAACGTTCAAGTCTGTAGAATTGGAGCAGGCAGAAAAATTTCTAAAAAATAATTTTTCTGACAGGCGGGCCGCGCAATTGTTGGAGCAATTTGCAATTGAAGCGCAAGAGCGGGGGCAGACGGTTTGGGCCTTGCGTAGCGCCCTTACTTATTATGCTTCTCATAATAGTCACGCTTTTGGCGTGCGCAATACGGGAGCAGATTCGGAAGCGGCCGTCTTGTATGGCCGCGAAACTGAGATATCTAGCTTGTTCTCTGGGGCAGGCTGGCGGGAATTACTGGCGGCATAAGCTTCCAGTATACAAGGCAGGGGGGCAATTACGCCCCCTTGTCTATTTTTTTAAATCTCTTGCAGAGAATCAAAATGGCCATTCCATCCTACATAACTGACCATCATATCCACCTTGCATCGCGCACGCTTAGTGAAGCGGGCACGGTGTGCAATTCCACAAAATATTTTGTTGAACACTTTGGACGTAAGGTTGCCCCAAAGAAGATAATTTCTTTGGCGGCTTTTTTGGCCTGCGGGCAAGCGCTGCCTGTTTCAGATTTTAGTGGGGGGCGGCCTACTAATAATCGTTTGAAGCGTGCGGGGCTGCACGTGCAGCAATTTGAGCCTGTACAGCTAGAACTGGATATTTAATAAACAACGCGGGGCGGTTGCCCCGCTTTCCTTTTAATCTCAATTGAGAATCAAACATGTTTAATTTTTTAAAAGAGTTTACAAGTGAGTTGACCGCGTATCCCCTAGAACAAAAGCTTGAAATAGAAAGCTTCTGTTTTCACGTGGGCAAGCTCCATCATGAGCTTGTGCGCATGCCAGAAGAAAACGCACGGGCCATCTTGGGGCACTTTAGCAATTTAAGGGAGCTACTAGACTTTTATAGTGCCGCGCAGGAACTACGGCCTGTATTGCCCGCTGAAGAGCCTGTAGCTGTACAGCCTGCCCCTGTACAGGATGCAGTTTGTTTGCGGACTGTTTACGTATGGCAGCACGCCGAAGACTTAGAAAATAAGGGCCAATTGCTTAGCGCCCATAATTGGCGCGGGGCGCTACGTTATAACGTGGAAAACGCGCAGGAAAAAGACGCGCTGGAAAGTCTGCTAGTCAAGCGGGTTGCGGCCCGGCGCGTGCCCGCGTTTTGTTTTGCGCTTGACTACGCGCTGGCAGACGGCACGCACGCACGCGCTGAGGGTGAGGTCTGGCGCTGCCTGCCGAATACATGGCCCTTGGAATTCAGCACTGCCCGCGTAGTTGCTGAATACAAGCTACTAGGGGCAGCCCCCGCAATGCGGGCCTGTCAGCAGTTTGCTGGCGAGTATTTGACCAAAATGAACGCGCTGAAACGTGTGCATCTAGATATTTAATTAACTATTTAATCAAGCGGGCTGTAATTCTGCAGCCTGCTTTTTTTTGTGTTTGTTATATCTTAAAAATACTATTATCAAGATAGCTACACTTTTATTTTTATTGGGGCGTGTATTTAGGCAGGATTACAAGGGGCAAAAGGCTGTACGGGCCTGTTGTAGGGCGTTCGGGGCAAGGTCTATGTAATAGCCTTGGGCCTAGGTGAAAAGGGCCGTGGCGGGGCTTGTATGAATTAGGATATACTGAATGGTAATGGTGCACACAGCCCCCCTGCCCCCCTAAATGCAACTAAATTGCAAATATCTTGGTTGCGTACGCTGCCCCCCATTTAAATAATCTAATTAACTAATATTATTCGATTAATTTTGATAACTAAAATTAGTCAGATTACCAAACTAATTCAAATAATTTGAATAATTTAAATTGATACGGATTACCAAACTAATTTGGATTATCTGAATTACTTAAATAATTTAAATAATCTGAATTGATCGTCTGATCGGACGGTCTGCGGACGGACGGACGGGGCCGGACGGACTGACGGGTGGGGGGGGTACGTTACCGTATACGTACTCTACCTATTTTTGGGCTAAAATAATTAAGAAATGACACTAGTGGGTACGCCTGACTTTTGCCGCTAATTTATAAATAGTTATAAACAGTCTATAACTATCTATAACTATCTATAACTATCTATAACTATCTATAACTATCTATAACTATCTATAACT
>Ga0208899_1001137_pt1 | contig 18974 bp, 20 predicted proteins | sample VirMetDEL_Nov_24_FD_184518 | JGI IMG/M metagenome (GOLD analysis project Ga0208899, IMG submission 184518) | Aqueous microbial communities from the Delaware River and Bay under freshwater to marine salinity gradient to study organic matter... | ecosystem: Environmental > Aquatic > Marine >... | reverse complement strand
TGGTGTCTGGCGCACTATACTTCGACAGCACAAGCAGCGCCATGAAGGTCTACGATGGCAGTCAGTGGCTTAACGCCTACGCATCTCTTTCGGGTGCGTTGATCGCCAACCAGAATCTGTCGGATCTCAATAACGCCGCCACTGCCCGAACTAATTTAGGACTCGGCACCGCAGCCACCACCGCAGCGAGCGACTACGCGACTGCCGCACAAGCTGACCAGACGGTGTCGTTAACAGGCTCTGGCGCGACCAGTATTAGCGGGACATACCCCAACTTCACGATCACAAGCACCGACACGAACACCAACACAACTTATTCGGCTGGCTCTGGTATCTCGTTGTCAGGGACTACGTTCACGAACTCCGCGCCTGACCAGACTGTTGCGCTTACCGGCGCTGGCGCTACAAGCATAAGTGGCACTTATCCAAACTTCACAATTACTAGCACTGACACCAACACTACTTACTCGGTTGGTGATGGCGGGCTTACTCAGAACAACTTCACCAATGCGTTGAAGTCAAAATTAGATGGTATCGAGGCCAGCGCAGATGTAACTGATACAGCGAATGTTGTTTCTGCGTTAACGGCTGGCACAAATGTGACGATTGCGTCAGACGGTACGATCAGTTCCACGGATACCAACACCGATACCACCTACTCGGCTGGGTCTGGTATTTCGTTGTCTGGAACTACGTTCAGCAACAGCGCCCCCGATCAAACTGTGTCTCTGACAGGGGCTGGTGCCACGACCATCAGCGGGGCATACCCGAATTTTACGATCACAAGCACCGATACCAACACAACCTACAGCGTTGGAGACGGTGGGCTGACGCAAAACAACTTTACGACTACGCTGAAAAATAAGCTGGACGGCATTGAGGCCAGCGCAGATGTAACTGATACAGCAAACGTAGTGTCTGCGTTAACGGCTGGCAGCAACGTGACGATTGCGTCAGACGGGACGATTAGTTCTACGGACACCAACACCGACACCACCTATTCTGCAGGCTCTGGCATTTCGCTGTCGGGCACTACATTCTCTAACTCTGCCCCCGATCAAACCGTATCTCTAACTGGCTCTGGCGGCACCACCATCAGCGGGACATACCCGAACTTTACGATCAGCAGCGCAGCCAGTATCGACGGCACCACGATCAACCCCTCGAACATAACAATATCTGGAGCGCAAGGTACTGACGGACAGGTTTTAACTTCCACAGGAAGCGGTGTGGCATGGGAAGACTCCAGCAATGATTCTTTTACTGTAAACACCTTCACGGCTAACGGATCTACAACCGCTTTCACTTTAAGCACTTCGCCTTCCTCAGAAAATAATTTGATGGTTTTCATTGAGGGCGTTTACCAAAACGCAGCCGATTTTACACTCTCAGGAACCACATTGACGCTTGATGCAGCACCTCCAAACGGGCGCAAAATCGTCGTCTATCAGATTAGCTCGGTAGCTGACGCGCCTGTTGGCGGTTCGTGGACGCACATATCCACAACTAACGTCACTAGCGCGGTGTCATTTGTCGAGGTCACTTTGTCAGGGTCGTATGATTTTTATGTACTAAGGTATTCAGGTTGGAATTCTGGAACCACGTCAGGTTATCCAGAATTCCAAATAACCACACCCACCGGGAGTTACACAGAGAATGTTAAATATGTGCGAAACGGGTACGGAGGTGACACCAGCGCCGGAACCAACCTTAACGCTGGAACGTCTGGAACTGGTCTTTCAATTTACCCTTTAGCTAGAACAGCTTCGACAAACGGAAGTGCGTTTGGAGAGATCCACATATCCAACGTGGCGGGTATGCCAAGTGCTCATGGGCAGGCAAATGTCATCGATGACGATCAGTCTTTAGATCTTGGAATGACCACTTTTGCTTTTGGTTTCGTCAGTCCCTCATCAACCGACAAGATAGGCAAGATCAAAATCAAACATTCTTACGCTAACACCACCGCTGGAAAATTTAGTCTTTACGGCATAGCTACATCATAGGATAAAAACAATGGGAACAGGTGTTTACAAGATGGTTGATGGCGAGACCATCGAACTGACAGAAGAAGAAAATGCTGAACGTATTTCTGCCGGTGAAGCCGCGCAAGCGGAATGGGAAGCTGGTGCATGGCTTCGTGGTCGCCAGCAAGAGTACGGTAATTTAGCTGACCAATTGGACGAGATGTTCCATGACTTCGATTCGTGGAAGTCGCGTATTCAATCCGTTAAAAACAAATATCCAAAGCCGTAGGAAACTAACCAATGGGCAATACAACAATTCAGAGTGAGCAGATCGCTGATGACGCCGTCACAGGGGCAAAGATCGAGGATGCTGTAACTATTGCCACGTCAGTCACAAGTCCGTTGATAGATGGGCAGAATTTCAAGGTCAATGGCGGGCAAGGTAGTAACGGGCAGATTCTCACATCCACGGGAAGCGGTGTGGCATGGGAAACACCCGCAGCTAGTGGACTTGATAAATTCAACGTCATGGGCACGATATCAAACCGATACTATTCAGGGCTTTACGAGACAGTTACCGCCTCTGCTTTCACGTTGTCGCACACTTCTGTGTATTACCTGCCGTTTGTTGTTTGGGAGGACTGCACGATAGACGGGCTAAGGACATCAATTGATGGAGGCACTGGGGTGTCTGGGGATGTACTTCAGATAGCACTTTACGGCCCTATGACTTCGGCTGTCTCAAACGTCCCGCACATTCTTACGACTTCATCAATTGCTGTGGATTCGGGGTACGGTAAAAGCGTCAGTATAACCCCGACAGCTTTTACAAAAGGTGTATATTTTTACGCTATGGCGACAAACACAAGTAGTTTGGTTATTAGATCTTTTGAGAAGCCGGGCGGCTTTATTAATTACATAACGGGTTCTAGCAACGGCTCATATCCCGGAGGTCTTTATGATGCTCAGTGGTCGGAAAATACTGTGAACACATGGCCTCACACTTTTAAATCTTCGGTTTATCCTGCCAACAGCGCTCATCACAACGCCAACGTCCCTCACTTCCAATATTTGGTGCAATAAAATGTCAAAGACAAACGATTTTTATGATGTGAATGGCAACTTGGTTCGATCAGAGCCAGTAGACCCCAAGATAATACAAAGGGATGACAACCTTTCTAATCGAGCATATTTGAAGGAAACAGATTGGTACGTCACTCGTAAGGCTGAGACCAATAAGGCCATACCTGAAGACGTTTTAGCCAAGCGCGAGGCGGCCAGAGCCGCTATCGCAGAGGTGCCATTTAATTAATTTAAAGCAACCAAAGCCCTAGCTGCTTGGTCATAAGCCTTTGATTTAGAAACAACTTTCAGTAGAATCGACAACATCCACCCTGCTACACCGCCGTCCGGCGACAGCAAAACAACCCCTTGGAGCCTTATGGACTTTCGATACTTCAACATCGAGGACTTTGCGTGCAGCGAGACCGGCCAGAACGAGATCCAGTGGGACTTCGTGTCGGCGCTGGATGATCTCCGTGGCGTGTGCGGCTTCCCGTTCATCATCACATCGGGATACCGCTCGCCTACCCACAGCGCCGAGATTAAGAAGTCTAGACCGGGTCAGCACACGATGGGCATCGCGGCGGACATCAAGGTCACAGGCGGGGCGCAGCGATACGCGATTGTGAGCAACGCCATCAAGTTGGGCTTCAAGGGCATCGGAGTGGCAAAGACGTTTGTTCACGTCGATAGACGCGAAACAGAACCGATGACATGGCAGTACTCCTAGTGGATGTCGAGCAGCGCCTGACGCGCTTCGAGGAGAAGCTGGACACGATCAATGACGCACTGGTCTCGCTGGCCCGTATAGAGGAGCGCGTCACGACGATCTTGAAGCACAACGATAGGATTCACGAGCAGGTTCGAGAGCTTGACGGGCGCATTGACGAACTGGAATCCCAGAACGCGGTGCAGGAGTTCACGTTGGGTAAGGGCGAGCGACTGTTCTGGCTGGGCATGACGGTCTTCGTTGGCCTACTGGTTAGTGGGGCTGCGAATTGAGTTTTTTAGGGGCGATCATTGGCCCGGTTGCTGACCTTGGTCGGACATGGATTGAGGGGAAGGTCGCCAAGACCAAGGCCAAGGCCGAGGCAGAGTCCAAGGTAATGATCACGCAGGCTCAATCTGCGGCTGATTGGGAAACGGCCATGGCTCGCGCCAGTAATCAGAGCTGGAAAGACGAGTGGCTGACAATTTTGTTTAGCATACCCCTGATCTTGGCCTTCGTTCCAAGCGCCGTTCCTTATGTTCGAGAGGGGTTTGTTGTCTTAGCGACAATGCCCGAGTGGTATCAAACCGGATTGTCGATAGTGATTGCCGCGAGTTTCGGCGTAAGGGGCGCAATCGGCATTATGAACAAGGTGAAAAAATAATGGCACTGGAATCCAGCACATACATCAACGGGCTAGTGGCTACAAACCCCACAAGCTCTGACAACATCAGCGACGGCGACAACCACATCCGCCTGCTGAAGAGCACCATCAAGGCCACGTTCCCGAATGTCACTGGCGCAGTCAGCGGCACCCACACGGCCATCAACAGCGCGGTGACCGAGGCCAACGACGCGACAAACGCAAACACAGCAAGCAAGATCGTCAAGCGCGACGGCTCTGGAAACTTCAGCGCCGGTACGATTACAGCCGCGTTGAGCGGAAACGCCACGACGGCCACCACGCTGCAAACTGCTAGAACCATCGGCGGCGTCAGCTTCGACGGCAGCGCGAACATCAACCTACCGGGCGTCAACACCACCGGAGACCAGAACACCACCGGCAGGGCAAACACCGCACTTCATTGGTCTACCGCCAGAACCATCACCTTGGGTGGGGATCTGAGCGGCAGCGTGTCTATTCGTGGAGATGCCAACGTCACACTTACCGCTGCGGTTGCAGATGACAGCCACAACCACACAATCTCTAATGTTGACGGCCTCCAGACCGCCTTAGACGGAAAAGTTGATGACTCGCAGGTTTTGACCAACGTGCCTGCTGGAGCGGTATTCACCGACACCAACACAACGTACAGCGTTGGCAACGGCGGTCTGACAGAAATCAACTTCACCAGCGCCTTAAACAGCAAGCTGGCTGGCATTGAGAGTGGAGCCAAGGGGGATCAGACCGCGACAGAGATAAGGTCATTGCTGACCACTGTCGATGGTTCCGGTTCAGGTATCGACGCCGATCAAATCGACGGCAAACACATCGCGGTGGTGTCATCGATGCCGGGTAGCCCTGACGCCAACACAATCTACTTTGTGACGTAAGACATGCCCGATTTAAGAGTAGGCAACACACAGGTAAGCAACGTCAAAGTCGGATCGACGCAGGTCGAGGCTGTCTATGTTGGCTCGAATTTGGTGTGGTCAAACATTGTTTTGACTACCAGCCCCTCCAGCGGGGCGAGTTATGTCACGGCATACAACGACGCGACAGGTTCTACAGGCGTTGGGATTTTCGCAAACAAAAGCGTGTCGTGGAGTTTCAACCTCGTCGGCGGCAGCAACACCTTCACCACTGGATCGAGCAGCGGCACAAGCACAAGCGTGGGTCTTTCGTATGACGGCGATCCCATCTCGACGCTGACAAGTGTTGTCGATGTGACGGCCACATACAACGGTGCGAGCGTCACCACGCGGGTGACTGTGTCCGTCCATAAAGACATAGACGTGAACGAGAATCCGTAATGCCTTACATACCCCTTAGAAAAATTGGCGCAGGCGGCATCGTTACCGATCAAGACCCATACGATCTTGAGCTAACGCAGTTTCCTGACGGCAACAATGTCACGTTCCACTCTGGCCGCATCGGCAAGGCGCTGGGCCACAGCGTGCGCGAGTCGCTGAGTTTCTCACCCACCGCCGTACAGGGCTGGCTGTATGGCGGTAATAACACGTTGGTCATTGGGAGCCTCAACAAGCTCTATCGGTTTGATGGGACAACCGTGACCAATGTGACCAAGACATCGGACGCTACCAACTACAGCAACTCTCCAAGGTGGCAAGGCGCTCAACTTGGCACGGCTATGATGATGAACAACGGCGCTCAGGCACCGCAGTACATGCTGCCCTCTGGGACTCGTTTTGCCGACCTGCCCTCGTGGCCGAGTAACTTGGTCACGCAGTGCCTGAAGCCCTTTAACAGCTTCTTGGTCATGACTGGCTACGAGGTGAACAGCAGCAAGCGGCCATTCACCGTCCGCTGGTCGGACGAGTACGACCCATCCGGCATACCCGGCTCCTACGACATCACCAGCACAACCAACCTGTCAGGCGAGACCACCCTCGGCGGCTCCAACGGAGAGCTGATTGATCAGCTTACACTGAACAACTCGAACATTATTTACGCTGAGCGCGGCGTGTTCGCTATGGACTTTATCGGCTTCCCGTTGGTGTTCAGCTTCCGCGAGGTCTTCAGCGATGACGGCATTCTGAACCGAGGCGCTGTGGCTTCGATCCCCAACGGCCACGTTGTGGTGGGCCAGAACGACATTTATCTGCACGACGGCTCGCAGAAGCGCAGCATTGTTGATAATAAGGTTCGGCGCACCTTCTTCAACGACCTAGCCGACACGCGATCAGTGTTCTGCCAGACCCTCCCCGACACGACTGAGGTATACATCTGCTACGCCGACGATGACGCAGCAGACTCGCAGTCTGCAAACCGTGCGCTGGTGTATAACTGGACGCAGGACGCCTTCACGTTCATCGACTTACCAAACGCTAGGGCGTTGACCGTGGCAGATCGTATGGACACCTCTGGCAACTACGCCAACTCGACAGCAACTTGGAACGCCTCTAGTGACTACTGGTCTAACGTGTCTCTGGGAACTCAGGCCAACAACATTAAGCTATTCGCCGCCGACTCCGTTGGCGACAAGATACGAATGATGAACGACACCAACGGCCTTTCCGGCTCCGCAATGCCTGCATTCCTCGAAGCCACAAAGATCGACTTGGATCAGGTGCTGGGGCAGTCCACGCGCAACATCAAGCAACTTAAAGGGATCATGCCCCAGATTGAGGGCACCGGAACCGTGCGCGTTCAGGTGGGGATCTCCGACGCACCGCAGGACGGCATACGCTGGCAGGTAGATAAGACCTTTAACGTGGAGTCCGATCACAAGATCGACTTCCGCACATCTGGCAGATACTTCGCGCTGCGCATCGAGTCAACCTCAGCGTCCGACTACTGGCGTCTGACCGGACTCGACATCGACGTGCAGGAGGTGGCAGGCCGATGAGCTACATACCTTCGAGCACTTCCGCCGACACAGCTACAGGTCTTAGAAGCTGGCTGGTGCAGGAGCTAAACAGAATCGCCAACGGATTCACTGTTGCCGGTCAAACGACAACGCTGCCGGTGTTGACGGTGGAGCCATCTAAGCCAGAGACGGGGCAGGTGGTGTTTGCGGATGGGACGGCTTGGAACCCCGGCTCTGGCCGTGGGCTTTACTATTACGATGCCGGGTGGCAGTACATTGCATAGGACAGAACCATGATATTTGGATTCGGTAAGAACAAATCAAGCAGCAGCTCCAACAGTCAAGCGAACACATATGTTGATCCAACTCAACAGCCGTTTCGTCGTGATTTGATGAATCAGGCGCAGCAACTTAATAATCAAGGTATGCCGGTTGAGGGCGTTGCGGGTATCAACCCCAACCTAGCGGGCGCACTGCAAAACCAGTACATGGGCGGGAATATGCAGGCCGGTGCAGGCGCGGGTCTCATGGGGTCTGGCTCTGCTCTGGCTGGCGGTTCTGGCTCCGCGTTGAATTTCAGTAACGCGGCGATGATGGGAGGGCCAGCCGGAGGTGTGCGTGCTGCCTTTGGCGCAGGCAACCGATACGCTGGAGGCGTTTCAGGTTTCGGCCCAGCGCAAGGATCTGGCGTCAACTCTGGCATGGCTAATGAGATGGCAGGAAACGCGGCGACAATGAACCCAGCGATTATGGGCAGCGCATCAATGGACGCGGCGGGGATGAACGCTGCCACCAACGCAGGCTTCAATCAAAATAACCTAAACAACTACATCAACAATGATGTGCTTCAGGGCCAGATTAACGCAGCCACGCGGGATATAACTCGAAACTTAAACGAGAACCAGCTAACCGCCAGCGCATCTAACGCTGCTGCATCCGGTAACAGCGGATCAAGCCGACGCGCTGTAATGGACGCCATAGCCACCCGTGGAGCAAATGATCGCTCCGCTGACGTTGCGGCTAACATGAGAGGCAACGCCTACGGTCAAGCCTTGGGTATCGAAGCAGGCAGAGCGTCTCAGAACGCTGGATTTCAACAGCAAGCAAATCAGGCCAACGCAGGCTTCCAACAGGGCGCGAACCAAACCAACGCCAACTTCATGCAGGACTCAATGCGTGCCAACGCTGGTTTTGAGCAAGGGGCTAACCAGTACAACGCGGGAGCACGAAACTCGCTGTTGAGCCAAGGCTACGGAATCGGCGCATCTCAGCTTGAGTCAAACCTAGGTCGGCAGCAGCAAGCCGGGCAGTTCAACGCGGGTCAGTACAACCAAGCGAGACAGTTTGGCGCTGGCATCGGTCAGAACGCATTCAACACCAACCAGCAAAACCAGCAGTTTGGTGCCAGCTTGGCCGCACGGCTTGGGGCGCAGGGCACCGCCGACATGCGAGCCGGTGCCAGCATGTACAACACTGGCGTGGGACAACAACTCGCAAGTGGTCAATACGGTAGAGATTTCGAGCAGCAGCTCCTCAACCAGCAGTTCCGTCAGGGCATGGCACCGTATAACTCGCTTAACTTCTACAACCAGATCGTTGGAGCGCCCAACAATTTGTCTAGCTCGACCACTACCAGCTCGGGCAAGTCTAGCGGCTTCAACTTCAGCATCTAAGGGAAGAACATGACCAGATATGCACCATTTGACATGCTGCGCGAGGGAGGCGATCAGCTTCCTGATCTGCGCGGCGAGCTAGAAGAAGATCGCATTGCTGAAGGTCGCCTGAATCAAGAGGCTGTTCTTGATCAACCGGGGTTCACTAGCCAAAACCCGCAAGATGCTGAGATTATGCGTCGGGCAGGTATGTTTGAGCAGCCGGACGGCACCTTCATCGACCCCTATAGATTGGTGGCTCAAGAGAGACGGGGCCGCATAAATCTAGCGCAGAAACGCAACGAGGAGCAGAAACAGGCCATAGCCGACAGCATGTTGTTCAAGGTGGGCGACACACTGGCAGACACCGGGCGCATGTTCCTGTCTCCGCTGTTTTGGCTCAAGGGCGAGGACACGACCAAGTACGACCCATCCGCTCGACTCAAGACAGGGTACCGTAATCAGTTTGAGTCTTTGGAAACTTTAAGACAAGAAAACGTCACTAAGTTCCTGACCTCTCGCAACCAACGGCTCGCCGCTGCCGCGACCTTGTCGAACAACCAACGCAGTCAGCAGATACAAATGATGCCTCCGCAACAAAAAGAACTGTATGGCTTTGCTCAATCAAGCCCCGAGCGTATGGCGCTGTACGCAGAAACTGATCCGGTTAAACAGCAGGCTGCCTACGATCAATTGTTGCAGCAATATATGTTGAAGCAGCAGGGTAAGGGTTTGCAGATAAAGGACTCGCAAGGCCAGCAGTTCTATTTGTCTGACAATCAGGTGTCTGCTGTAGACAGATACAGCAAGGCCTTTGTGGATGAGACAAAAACACTGCGCGAAGGTTTCGGCAACATTCAGCAACTGCTGTCGGTTAAGGAGGACGGCACTGGTATCACCGATGTGGCTGCAATCTTTGCCTTCATTAAAGGTATTGACCCCGGCAGCGTTGTGCGAGAGAGCGAGGTTCAACTGTTCCAGAAAACTCTTAGCCTCATAGATCAAATCGAACTGGCAGCAGAAAAAGTAGGCTCAGGTAGGCTGTTAAGTGCACCTCAAATTAAAGAGCTGAAGCGTTACGCCAAGGCTCTTGGTGAAGCAATGGGCCGTAAATTCAACGATAGGAAGCAGACTGCTAGAGCGCAACTGGCGTCAATTGGCCTCGAAAGCGAGGAGCTGCAAAACAACTACCTTGGCGGATATGAGGCTCCTACGTTTGATCAGCAAACAACTACAGCCCCAACCGGCGCAGTACCTGCGGGTGGCGCAGTAGATCAATTGCTGAACCAAGGTATTGATGCGCTGATGAAGCTAAACGAAGTTCAGACCCCACCAATGATGCAGGGCGTGTCAGGAGCGAGATACTAGATGGCTAAACAACGAACATTTGAAGAATCTTTTGAGGCAATAGCAGAGATACGAAGACGGTCAGGCGGCAGAGTCGGAACCCCGGCAGAGCAAGCGGTTTTGGCCTCCATACAAACAGACTTGCAAGGTATGTCGGCAAAAGACGTAAACCAAGACACAGGCGCGAGCCTAATGGAGCGAGCGCAGGTAGGTGCAGCGAGGACTCCAGAGGAAAAGCTGGCGACAACACGAAAGTTTTACCCAGAGTCGGTTCCCTACGGCGACGATAACTTCCTTGCGGTTAACAGAGCAAACAACCAACCGTTTTTGTTTAACCCGCCCGGTTTGGATATAGGTGATGCAGCAAACTACGGGAGAGAGATAACCACCATAGGGGCAGGTATTCTCGGCTCGATGGTCTCTTCGCCCAGCGCGTTGTTTTCAGGCCCAGTAGTCCCATACGCTGGCGGCGCTGCGGCTGCTACAGGAGCCGGATACCTCTACGACCAAGCAATGGAATATCTTGGCGAGACAGTAGACACAAGAACACTTGGCGAGCAAGTTGAAGACTACACCCTTGAGGCAGTGCTTAACTTAGTACCTTACGACAAGGCACTGGCGATGTTTGGCAAAGGCATGCTGCGAGGCAAGGACGCGGTTAACAATGTTATTGCTAAGTACGGCATGGATGCCACCGCTGGAACAGTGGGCAGCGGCATTCTTAAAAGCGTAGAGGCAGGCCAATCAAAGCTCGGCGTAACTATGGATGCTTTTAACCTGTCCGCTGATCGAATGTACGAAAGCGTTGCAAAGGTGATCACGCAACTGCGTCAGCAGGGTTTAAGAGAAAACGAAACTAGACTTTCTCCTGTTACTGCTGCCGAGGAGGCTACGGCTGCGGCCAAGGCGTACATCGAAACCCATCGGCGTGTTTCTGCGGAGCTGTATTCCGAATTCGACTCTTTAGTCCCCCCCACAACTCAAGTCATACCACTAAACTTCTACGAGACAGCCAGAGGTATGCTCGGCACGGATGGTCTGGGCGCAATAGTTGAAGACCCAATAGCTAGAAAACTTTTTGAGGCCGGTGGGCAAGGCACTACCGCGACATCATACGAAGCTATAAAAAAGATACGCACCATGCTGGGTAAGAAGATGAGTAGCGGCATGGAAGGTTTGTCGGCAAAGAACGCACAAGAGCTATACGACGCCCTGACAGAAGACATGGTTTCTATTGCAGCGCAGCAGGGCGACGAGGCAGTGGCTGCGCTAACAAAGGCAAACGACTTCTATCGCGCAGGTAGAGTGGCTATCGACGAGTCAATTACGCCGATAATGAAGACGGCGGACGGGAAAAGCTGGAAAGAGCCTACACAGCTCGCAAACGACATGTCTAGGATGGCAAGAGAAAGGCCAGCAACCCTTGGTAAGTTAAATCAATCCACAAACCCCATGCTTGATCCTGTACTGCCGGATGAGCAGATGCAGCGTGTTGGTGTTGGGATGCTTGATGATTTAGCGGAGCCAACTAAAGGGGCAGCAGGAGCCGTGGGGGAAACAGGAGCCTTGTCACCTTCCCGAATCATAGCCCAGACATCAGACCAGACGATAAGTCCCATAGCCAAAGACTACCTGTTCAACGCCACGCAAAGAGAGATTATAGACGATCTGCGCGTGTTCGCTGGCAGCGTCAAAGAGACTGAAAACCTAGTAAACAGATCTAACAGCGCCACTCAAATTTTAGGGCCAGCGGCAGGCTTAGGCTCTGTTGGGTTAGCTCTTGCGGGAGACCCTGTCTCCGCCGGAAAGATATTTCTTTCCACTGTTGTAGCTCCCTATTTGACATCCAGAGGTATGCAATCCAAGCCGTTTATTAAGTGGGTCAATCAAGGCATAGACAAAGGCACCGGGGCTGAATGGTACCGCTCTGGTGCGCGTATGGCAGCAAGCCTCGGCTTGCAAAATTTGTATGAAGCGATTGGCGAAAGCATTGGCGCTGAAGCAGACAGAGGACTCCTAGCCGAGTAAGGAAACACAATGGGTTTAGTAGATATTTTCAGGGCAGCAGGCGATGCCAAGATGGACATCATGAACAAGTTCATGGATCCCAACGGCGACGGCATGTACGGCAAGGCGTCGCAGTTCTTGGGTGGAATCGAAGACCGCAAGAACGAGCTATTTAACCCAGAAACCTCAACGCTTGGGGCGCTGGGATTCGGGCAGACCAACTTTGATATGCCCGGCGTGGGGCTTGAGATTCCGCGTATTGAGGAGATGCGAGCCGCAGATACGGCCAAGATGATGCAGAACTCGCTGGCCTCTATTGGGGCCGTAAACCCCTCCGCTGGATTGGTGTCCGATGGCCTCGTAGACCTTTCGACTCCGATACCAAAAAGCCCTTTCGTTAGTTCGGCAGTGCCGAGGACAACCGAGGCAGACGCGCTGGGGGCCGAGCTTTCCGCAGAGGATGAAAGACGCGAGCGAGAAATGAGCTTGATGCGCGGGGTGCTGGAAGACCCCAACACATACACGCCCACCCCAGAGGGCGGCATGCTGAGGATGGCGTGATATGGGCGTTAGCGCAGTTATAAGAGAGAAGATCCGAGCCTTCCACGGGTCACCTTACAGCTTTGACCGCTTCAGCACTGACCAGATTGGCACAGGTGAGGGGGCGCAGGCTTACGGGCGTGGACTCTATTTCGCTGAACGTGAAGGTACAGCGCGTAGCTATCGAGATTCTTTGTCATCTCGCAACCCAAACCCCACATACAAGGGGCGCGGCTACGACCAACTAGACGGGCCTGAATATCGTGCCTTGGCCGCTATCGAACAAGAAATGAAATTCAACAAAAGTCTCACTGTAGCGCAGGCAAAAGATCAGGCCGTAACCTCGTTGCAATCATTTAAGCGCAGAGCTACTGAAAACATAGATCCTGAGCGAAGAGCCACAATTCTTAATGAATATGATGAGGATATAGATTTTCTTCAAGGAATGGACGCCAACGAGGTTGCCATGGGCGGCAGCATGTATGAGGTCGAGATCGACGCCTCCCCCGATGAGCTACTGGACTACGACGCCCCACTTTCTGAGCAACCCGAGGTTGTGCTGGAAGCTATTAACTCAACACCAGATGTGCGTAATCGTTTAGACCAAGCCGCCGACAGTTATGGCCGCGACAAAATATATGGCCGACATATTCTAGAGCTTTTTCAACAATCCAGAAGCGGGGGTATGTCTTCTTCTGCCTCAGACGGCGCGGAGATTCTATCCAGCGCAGGTGTTAAAGGTGTCCGCTACGCTGACGCGCAGACACGATTCTCCCCCGGAGAGAAGACCCGCAACTTCGTCATCTTCGATGACCGCCTAATCAACATAGCCAAGAAGTATGGATTCAACGCCGATGCGCTAGGCAACGTCGGCTTGTACGGGGGCGCTACTGCTCTGATAGCCGCTGGAATGTCACCAGAAGACGCGCAGGCGAGTGTCGAGGCTGCTCAGACTAAGTCTGCCCGTGGCGGAATGGTCAGTTCCGTAGATCGTTTGATGCAGCCAGTAGACCCCCGGATGGGGCCGATGTCTCAGATAACTTCTCAAGATGAGGGCTACCGGGACGCCGCCGAGCGCAGGCTGGCTTACATGCTAGGCGACGATAGGCGGGACTTCCGAACCGCCGAGAAAGTTTTCGGCGCACTGGACTTTGTGCCCGGCATCGGGGACGTGCAGGCCGGTGTAGATGTCAGAGACGCTGCGGTGCGAGGCGACTATTTAGAGGCTGGCGTCAGCTCCCTCGGCCTCCTGCCTTTGGCTGGTGGTGCGCTAGCCAAGGGTGGCAAAGATCTTATTGATTACCTGAAGCTGCCAACCGTAGATCGTGAGATGTCATTGATGCAGCGCGTGGGTGATGTTGATTCGGTAAACAACATGAACGTGGAGTACGAGGCCGGGCCGCAGGTAATGGATCTGCCCATGTTACGAGCCGATGATATCTTGAATCGGCCTTACGTCTCCACTATGGCAGACACATCGCGGGGTAGAGGAGAAAGAGTTACCAACGTCGAAGGCGTTGAGATTGATGCGACCATGTTGGGTGGACAAGACCACATGCTTCGTCCTGAAAACATTGAAAGAGGCGAGCTGTGGTCATCCGCAGAAGGCGCAGCAAGCTCAATCATGAATGCTGCGAGGCAGGCGAGTGACCTACCCGGAGCGGAAGGAACGCCCATACTGGCACCGTATGGAATGGCAGGCCCCTCACCAGATTTTGCTGATTTCAGTGGCGACGTGTCCTTGGGGTACGCTCAAGCGGCTATGCCTAAGAGAGCGAAAAAGGCGTTAGACAAAAGAATACGGGAAGGCACTGGCAAAACAGCAGGCGTGCCCGATTGGCCCGGCATAGACAGCCCTGAAGCGCCACAGTGGATGTTACAAGCCGGTGGGAAAAGAAAAGATGTCCTGAAAGCATTAGACGAGTTCAGAGGCGACGGAGCACTAAACGCTTCACAAACAAGAGCAATTGTCACTGACCCACGCCAGCTAAACCCTAAAGTCGGAGCACTGATGAACGTGGGCGAGATAGATTTAAACAGGGCTACGTTCCCCTCAATGCACACAACATATAGCACAGCCGTAGCGGGACAACCGAAGGGGCGATTTGGTTTTGGATTCAACATCTTGGACGCAAAACCTTTAAACCGGCAAGGCCTAGATTTTGTTGATCTCATGACCCGCAACGGCCACAACTTGCAAGCCGACAAACTACCTTCGCCGGTTGGTAAAGCAATGCAGGGCGGCGGCCTTATTGGTGTTTTTGATGAGGAGATTGTTGAGGGTATGTTGGCAGAAGGGATTGTAAGACCTTGAGCAAATGTTTTTTCTCACAGTCTGCCACGCCATCTCTATCCAGCGCGTGTTCCAAGACACCCTCTTCCGCCCACACCTCTGGCGACATCTTAATAACGTCAAGCCATTCCTGCGCGTTGTCTGACAACATATTCTTGCCCATACAACGGACGATACCACAATGGTAATCGAATCGGTAGCAGCCGCCTCTGCGATCCTTAGCTCCATTAATGGCCTGATCAAGCAGGTCAACGAAACCGGCTCCGGCGTGCAGCAGGTCATGGGCATGATCAGCGACTTCGGAGAGGGGCTAAACCAGTTTGAGATAGATCGCAAATCCAGCACCTTTCAGGCTCTTTCGCAAAACGACTTGCTGCAAATCCAAATGCTTCGCAGGCAGTACGAGAGACACTGGCAGAGCGTAAACGACCTGCTTCTCGTAGCAGACCCGCAGCTACTGGACAACTTTAAGAAGGCGAAGATGGAGCAGGAGCAAGCTAGACAGCGGCACATGGCGTTGCTTGCTAAGAAAAAGAAAGAACGAGAAAAACTTATTCATGAGATTTTGGTTGGAGGAACTACGTTAGTGATCGGCGGAGGTTTAGCCTTCGGCCTGTTCCTGCTAATTATCAAGGCATTTACCTAGGGAGCAAACATGCCAACGCCACGGAAAGGAAAAGCCCGGGTCAAGGTTACGGCAGTGGAAAAAAGGTTTCATACGGTCAGGCCGGTAAGGCCAAGGGCGGCGGCGCACGGGTTAAACCCGGAACCAGCAAGGGCGATAGTTACTGCGCCCGGTCGCTGGGGATCAAGAAGCGCCTGCCAAAGAAGAAGGCCAACGATCCCAACACACCAAACAACCTATCACGCAAACGCTGGAAGTGCTCCGGCGCTAAATCAAGGAGAAGCTAATGCCCGGTAAAGGACTCTACGCAAACATCCACGCCCGTCGAGCCGCTGGAAAGAAGCCACGCAAACCGGGGAGCGCGGGAGCGCCAAGCGCGGCGGACTTTAAGGCCGCAGCGAAGACGGCAAAGAAGCCTAAAAGTAAGCGAAAAACAACGCCCAGAAGAAGGTAACTGTACCAAGAGCGTACCACGAGGTTTTAGAGGGTCACTTTGGCACCGGCCCTTTTACCTGTAACCTATTGATTACTCTGGGTTTATTGCCATGATCGTGGACGGCATAGTGCAACAAACAGCGATTATCCCACATAACCGCAGTATTTTCATTTTCGTTCATTTTCAATCACTTAGATAAATTAAAGGTAACCGTTTCAATCACTTAAACCCACGGAAAATAAGGCATCTTCAGACAACTTACTATTGTCACTGTACCATGAACTGTACCACGTTTTGATTTAGACAACCCTAGGTTGTCTTTCCACGGCTAAATGTTGTAACCTCTAGCAATCAGATGGAGGTGTATCGTGGCAGTGATTCAAAAGAGAAGAGATGCAAAGGGCAACGTCCGCTACCGGGTGTTGATCCGCAAGGCCGGGAACCCTCCGGTTTCCAAAACTTTTTCCAAGTGGCAGAACGCCAAGGAATTTGCAAACAAGACCGAGACGGACTTGGAAAAGGGAGAGTTTAGGGCTGAAAAAGCTGTGCTGTCTGACGTGATTGATCAGAGCTTCAAGGTGCTGGACATGCCTGCCGACAAGGCCAAGGTCTACCGCCAGATTGACAAGACGTTCGGGCACTACGCCTTGAAGGATTTGAGGCGGGAGGTGTTCTTCGAGTACGTCGAGAAGCGCAAGCACGAGATCAAGGCCAGCTCCATCAACCACACATTCGCCTACATGCGGACGCTGTTAAAATTTGCCGAGACCTACATGCAGCTCAAGCCGGAGATGGCGGAATTCAATCTGGCAAAGGATTGGCTCGCAAGCCAGAAGTTCATCACCAAGTCTGATCGCAGGACGCGCAGGGTAACCGACGAGGAGCTGCGTGCAATCGAAGAGGAGTGGATTCTGGATGACTTCCAAGGAGCGCAGGAAAAGAACTGGTCTCTTCCAGATGTGATGCGATTCGCTGTCTTGACCGCAATGCGCCGGGGCGAGCAGTTCACACTGCGATGGGACGAGTTGGATGCCGAGGAGAGAACGGTAGGCTGCTGGCGCAAGCACCCCAAGGGCAAGGTCTACAGCCGAGTTCCGCTACTGGCGGATGCAATGGCGATCATAGAGAAGCAAGAGCGCCGTGGGGAGTTCATTTTTAACGTCAGCTCAAACCACGCGGCCAAGATATTTAACCGATACAGGGACAAGGCGGGTATCAAGGATCTGGTCTGGCACGACCTCCGCCACGAGGGTGTCAGCCGATTGACTGAGATGGGGATCTTCCTGCCATCCGAGGTGGCAATGTTCAGCGGCCATCGGGACATCCAAATGCTTCAGTCCTATACGCACCTGCGAGCGGAACACATCGTCGGAAACCTAAAAGAAAAAGGACTTTAGGTTGTCTATCACCTTTAAGTTGTAATCTGAGCCAAACCTTCGTCGCGCTTGGAGGCGAAGTAGGCCTCCACGACTTTACGATCCGCCACCCGCTGCCGCCCCAGCTTGTATGTGGGACAGCAGAACCTGTCGCTGGAGATCGCGTTCAACAGACTGCTCTTTTTCATGCCGAAGAGAGCAGACAGCTCTGTCAAATCCAAATAGGGTCGTTCCATTGTCACTCCAAGAATTTTCTAATTTTCGTACCGCCAACCGAGTAGGTGTTTCCGCGTGCGCTTTTCTCAAACCGCAGGACTAGCTCCCTTCCCGACAACTTGCCGTGTTTCTTCCAGATGCCTTCGTCGATCTCAAGGGCGTCCATTGTTGCGCTCCGCTGCGTTTGGTACTCCGCAACCACGGCCACAGTCACCCCGGTGTTCTTCTGCGGCTCGGAGAACTTAACTTCGTAAAAGCCTTCACTGGGTCGGTCTGCCATCTCAACGCTGACCCTGAGCAACCTGCCACCGTCGATCAACGTAATATCATCGACGGCCTCTTCGTCGCTGAACGTGGCCCCTTTTCCAGCGCCAACCACATAAGACATCACGGCGTAGACGCAGGCCTTGTGTCGTCTCGCCAGCCTGATATCTACCTCGATCTCGCCGTGAGCGGTGCCGAGCATCAACCACGAGTGCTTAACGCCGAGCAGTTCAGCGAGCCGCTTCGACATCGCCGACCTCGGCACGGTCTCTCCGGCTAACCACTTCCTGACCGCCTCTTGGCTCACATTTAGCCTAGCCGCTATCTCTGTCTGCTGACCTTTTCCGTAATCTGGTATTTCGTCGCTTGCGTTACATGCTTCCAGCAAGCGGGTTGCAAAGTTGTTCAAAACAACCCCCTGTTGTAAGTTAATGGAGAGTGATAGTAAACCGACCACTTTAACTTGTCTACAACTTTTAATTGTTTCGCATTGCGTCCACAAACGTAAGCAACTTACTTTGGGCTTCGTCTTTTCCTGAGAGCACGTCCCTGACCAACAAGTCGGCTGGTGTATCTGCCAGAATGTTTATGACGCGCACCGGGCGCGTCTGCCCCTGACGGTGCAGGCGTGCATTGAACTGCTGATAAAGCTCCAACGACCAAGACAAGCCAAACCAAACAATAAGGCTCCCGCCTTTCTGTAGATTTAGGCCGTGCCCTGCACTGGCCGGGTGAGCAAGCATGACCGGCACCTGACCTTTGTTCCATTTATCGATCAGGGTTGCGTCTTTTTTTAGCACCACCGCGCCCTTAATCGCCTGACAAATCCGCTCGGCGTCGGACTGAAAGTTGTAGGCGATCAGCACCGGCTCGTTGGATGCCTCGACGATCTCCTTCAGCGCCTCGATCTTGGCGTCGTGGAGAACTTCGTAGCCCTCCTCGGTATACAACGACCCGGAGCTGACTTGCAGGAGCTTGTTTATCTTCAC
>Ga0208899_1001135_pt1 | contig 18994 bp, 12 predicted proteins | sample VirMetDEL_Nov_24_FD_184518 | JGI IMG/M metagenome (GOLD analysis project Ga0208899, IMG submission 184518) | Aqueous microbial communities from the Delaware River and Bay under freshwater to marine salinity gradient to study organic matter... | ecosystem: Environmental > Aquatic > Marine >... | reverse complement strand
CAGTTCCAAGCTCAGGCTCTCTTGTGGTTGCCGTAGCCTCTTTATAGTTTCTGTAAGCGAAAGCTGACCTAGATAAGGTAACCTCCGAGTTACTAAACTTGAACCCGGCTTCCTGACACTTAACCGCAGCGCAGTTCTCAATAACCACTTTGGAATTAGTAACCTCAACACCTACAGGTCTTGCGGCTTGTCCGTCAACAAAGAAGTGCCTAATAAATATTGGTCCGTCGCAATTCTTTACACTAATCTTAGAACAAGCATTGCCGTATACATTTCCTCCCAAAGGATCTGCTGTACTTACTTGAGGACGCTTTATATTTATCGAAGCATTGGTATCGAAGGAACTAATATCATTCGATACTATCGTACCATCCTCGGTTAGATTTTCAAAAACATTAGGAACAAACTGATTAGCCGTGCCAGATCTAAATGAGCCTCCTGAAAGGGTAACTGCTAATGGAGTAGCTCTTTCACTATGAGAAGGGTAGAAAATAGAATTTACTTTATTGAACCTGATGTCTCCCGCTCCAGAAAGAACAGGGGTTGCGATATGTACACAGGATGTATCCGTTAACGTGTTGCTTAAATCTAATGAGCTAATCTGTGTCGGAACCTGAAGATACTGACCTATGCTTGGAGTTCCAACAGTTCTCACATCAGAGGAAGCGTTGTATGTCCTAGAGAAGTTTCTATTTATAATTTCTATGGAGCCTTCTTCTTCTATTCTAAAGTTGTGTAGCTCTAGTGGGCCAAGGTCACCAAAGTTTGCTACTTCCACTAGCACAGGGAACCGAACAACTTTAGGAATGGCTGCAATAGCAGAACTAACATCTACGAATATATTTGGATTTTGTTGGAGTGTAAGCGCAGGAGTATCAGCAGAAACGCTCAACGCCAGCCCAGGGACTCCAGCCGAAGTAGCAAAGCCTCCTTGCTCCCAAAGCTCATAAGTGCGCTCTTCTAGATCATAAAGAGGGACGTTATCCTGCTCCCAATTGTAGAATGTGCTGGTGTCAAACTTAGACACATAAGGAGTCCAAGAATTAAATAGCACAACGCTGCCGCTGCTCGTATAAATGTCGTTTTTATTGAAAGCCATATCAGAAGTTTATTGTCCACCTAAAAATTAAACTAAAATCATTAGTCTTCACTATGTCACTAAATGTTCTGTAACATACGAGAATGGGTCGATCATCTACTGTTCCTCTCGGGTTCTTCATGAACATTCCTATCTCATTTATTGCCGCATCATTTCCGTCACGCTCTAAACCGTTTGCTGCTTCCTCATCAACAACTAACGTGTATCTCACTGAGCTATCGTTAATCCTTGTGATTTTACTTGCAGGTATCTCAGCGAAAAATCTACCTGTGATGTCGCTGTTACCTACAATCTGAGTTCCCTCAAAAATAGCTAAGTTACTTCCCGTACCATACTCATCTAAAGATGATAGAGGTCCCGATAACTCGTTGATCGCACTGGTGACCCCGCCTTCGGGTGGCCCAGAAACTCCAAGCTGAAACTTTTGTATTTGATAGTCTAAGATACTGTTAGACCCAGAAGCCGCAAACAAGTAAGAAAGACCAACCCCCATACCAGAAACGATTATGTTAGAGTCGTCAAGAAGGACTTCTTCTTCGCCCGTACTCATCTTTTTTATGATGGTAAGGTGTCCGTTAATACCTAATTCTTCTGTAAAGTTTTTCATAGGAAGTGAAGCCTCCACTTTATTGTTAGATCCTCGTATGCTGTAATGTCTTCTATGTAGGTCAGATCTTTTGACACACCTTTCCTGCAAAACAGTCTGTACTTTCTAGGATTATCTAGTAGACTAAACCCAAAAGGAGGTGTATTTCCATTTAGAAGAGACTTGTTCATATCTATGGTCCAAAGACCTAAATGAAAAATGCCTCCGTAAGCATGAGCAAACAGTGCATCAGACTTAGACAAAGTTACTGCATACTCAATAGTTCCGTTTGAAGAGAAGTCGGAGTTGGATGACGTTGTTAGCCCGCTTGTGCTTGCCGTTCCTGAAACTGCGGTAACAAACCCCGAAATATCCATAGAGCCCGCCTCATTGAAGTACCCTCCTTCAGAAGGTATTCTTATTGAGGAGCCTTGCTGGTCGTAATATACCACTCTACTGGGCTCCAATGTTCTTGTTACGCTACTACCTTCAGGAAAGCAACCTAAAATTGAAGCGGTTCCATAAGCAAGAACATCGGCGCTTAAAACAGTGTTTTTTATAACACCGTTAACCACCGGACTTAAAAGAAAATTTGGAAGTTGTCCGTTTCCTGGAAAAACAGAGCTTATTGAAATATCTTCAAAAGCAGCGGAGCAAGCTGTATCAACTTCTAAAGAACTCAACGCTGGGTTGGGGGCAGTGGGCAAAGAGGTAAATACTGGTTGATTATTACTAGTAGAGTTTCCATCTTCTCTATTAGTTCTTAATACCGCTATATTTCCTGAATCTTCTTCTTTTATATCGAACAACTGTGATCCGTAAACAGTACTCTTTATGTCGTCAAGGTTATGCGCGTTAGATTGGAACGCTGTGGACCCAGTACCAAAAGAGATAGCTTGTATTGTATAATTAGAAGCATCCGTTATGGAAGAAGTAGCCAAATCATCTATACCTGAAAGGGATGGGGATACGGTCATAATATCAGCTAACAACTCTCCTGCTCCGTCAGTTAGCATATTAGCTTCCTTAAGGATTAGCTTGCCTCCACTCCAAACTTCTACTTCACCTCTCATCAGTTATCAAACTCCACCACGCTATAGCTTCCGTTAGGTCCGTCCGTATGGTTTACCCATTCAGGCTGAACCCTATAAGATATCCTACTACCTCCGCTTACTTCTAGAGTTCCAGAAGTTACGCTTGCGTCCCTTGACGCTAGGGCTGTAGTATTCTCTCCTGCTCTTATACCAGTTAAACCATTATAGAAGCTTAAAACCCCAGCGAGTTCTTCTTTATCTAATTCATACTTATACTCTTTAACAAATGGCCTAAGGGGAATACCACTTGTCTCTAAACCTAACCCTGTGGATATTCCGGCTTCATATCTCAGAGTAGAATCCTCTAAAGATATGGAGTCAATCAGTAAATACTTGTTATAGTTACTGTTTGGTATAAAGAACACCTCTATTACATAATTCCTATCTTTATGAACCTGATCAGTTAGTTTAAACTGCTCATTTGTTTTTGGTATAATTTTTTTATATTCAAAGTTGTTAAATATTGTAAAGTTTCTAGTATCAAATTCTATTTGAAAGTTTTCAAAAAATTCTTTTCTTAAATTATTGAGGCTCTTATCGTTTACCTGTTGTTCTGGGGCCTCTTGATTATTCAAGCAGAATCCTCTCACAGATCTTTCTGGTGTACTAACAGAAAAACTATACTTATGGCTTAACTTTTTTATTACTTGATCAATATTTAAGCTACTAACTTCTGTTGGAGACCACTTCCCCTCTGGAGTCCATGACCACATCAAATCTTCAGCGGGCTCCGTATGAATCCAAACACCTAATTGACCTCCCCCTAGTTGGGGAAGAGTTTCGTCTGCTACCAAAGCTCTTACATTTAATTTAAATTTATGCTCTGGATTCAAGATATTAGGCATGTCCCCGTAAGAAGAAACATCAAATCTTAACCTAGGAAGGCCACCTACAGACTTACACTTGATTACGGGGTTCTGAACGAAATAGTTATCTCCACCTTGTACCGCAGAGCTAGGATCTAAATTAATAACTCTAAACTCATTTCTAGTCGGAGCACCTGAGATGTCACAAAATTCAATTCCACTTAGAATTGTAGGGTTTCTAAAATCAAATGCTTGCCCAGAAATATAACTCCCAACTAGAGGCACAACAGCCTCATTTAGACTGCTGGCTGTAAATGTTCCTGGTCCACCGTCAGACCACACCGTAGTTCTATTTATCGGAAGGTTATCTCGGAAAGAAGTCTGAATAAAAGAGCTTCCATTCTGACCAAGAATTTTAAAATCAGAATTGTACAATGCTTTTCCAAATACATGAGCGAAGATACTTCCCCCCGTGCGATCTCGGAAGGTAGGTCCTAAGGGATGTTGTCCAAAACTAATACAATAATCTTTGAATACTTTTTGTAGACCCCTTCCAAAACTAAAGTTTTCATAATCAGAGTAGGAATTTATTACATACCCACTTGCTATTGCCGAGTTAGCAAAACTCTGTATTTGGTCTTTCCAATAATCATCATTATCAAAAGAGGATAAGCTTCTAGTTATTTGGTCCTCAGCATAAGCGATAGCTTTTTTCTCCATCAACGAATGCATGGATAAAATAATCTTTGGAGTTTGTCCTCTATCGACATACCTATCCGTAGCAGAATCTATGTCCGGGTTTTTCGCGTCAGAACCCAACTTTCTAAGCCCTCTGTAAGGAAAAGTATTACTCGTATCTACGCCTGAGAAAGCATTTTTAGATGTAAGTCCCTCACAAATATGCCAAACCCCAGAGATATTTGTGTGGTCTACTACAGGAAAAAATTTACCCGCTGAAGCCACATAGCCTAAAGTTAGTTCTCCTAAAGAACTAGCCATTGAACGCTCAATCACGGAGGGATCGTAGCTAATAGGGCCATTAAATCCTGTCCTATCATAGTGTCCTTGCTCAGGTAGTAAATACTTAAAGTTTCTTCTCCTGAGGTCTCTTCTGGCTGGGCCTACGATGCTGGCAGTTGAGCTTATCTGAGTCTCTACACCGTCAACCTGATCTCTCTTAAACGTGCTAAAGCCTTCTCTTCCTGGGTCAGACGTTATGGACACGCCACTAATTTCAGTATTCCCTAGGACTGAACCAGAAGAATATCCTGCTCGGGTATCGTCCTTATCGAAACTGGCATACAAAAAATTGGTAGAAGATGATATGAAATCATCAACTGCACTTGCATTTAAATTTACCCTTGGTATCGTATGCGCTGGGGAGTATTCCTGAGCTACTCTTGCTGTTTCGTATAGTGCATACTTAGAGTCTGATTGCAAGGAACGATTCCTAAAGTCGAAATCAGTTTCTTCAAAATCTAAGAAAATATGAGAAGACTTTCCGTTCCATAAACTAAGTGTATTCTTCTCATAATCTGAGATACTAAACATTACATCATCGTAATTAGGAGGATTTTGGACAGAACTAAAGAACATCAGGAACTCATTTAAAGATCCTATGTTGGTTTCGGAAGTTACAGCACCACTAGTAATAAAGTCTCCGACTTGATCAGCAAAATCAGGATCAACCTTAAAACACTTTAATTTTTCTACTAAAAGATCAGACAGGGGTTTAGTTACAGTAGAGTCCTTAAAGTATTTTACCTCCTCAAACGGAGGAATAGGGTAGTTACGTTTTCCACGATAATTAAATAGGAACTCTATGTCTCCCTCGAAAAGTAGATAAGTAGGTCTTTCTAGTCCTTGAGGGTGACGTTTTCCAACCATGTACACGCCTTCACCGAAGGGTCCCGGTCCAACAGCTAGGTCCCACAATGCCCCCTCACCGAAGTCTTCAGCTTGCCTACGGATTGCTTGATACCCTGGCCCACCAACTGTATGCCCGTGCCAAGGCTTCATCTTCGGATCACCTAAGACTGTGTATAAATCCCCCTTTGATCCGTCTTCATTTAAGTAGTAGAACCTAGGTAAAGGAAAACTCTTTCCGAAGTATTTAAAGTTATCTGGGAAAACTGATACCAGATCTAGTAATATAGAATCAGTAACAAGTTTTAGATTATCTTCCAGGCTGCTAGAACTGTAACTTACTACTCCTGCACTTTTAGCTAATTCAGGAGTCCAAGTTTTTAAATTTTTAAACAAAGGGGATCCTGTTGCTAAAGCATACCAAATAAGGAAAGGAACGTAGGATTCCCACAAAGGTATTATGTGGCTATCCACATCCAAAACACTGTCAACAATGATGGCATTAAGCGCAGCCCTTAATGCCTGTTGCGTACCTGATTTTTTGTAAAGATCTGTAGCCACCCTAAGCTGGTGTCTCCACTTTTCTGGGCTACTCCCCCGTAGTTTAAAGCCTATGAGGTCAGCAATATATTTTAAGTTTTCCTTATCAGCATTCTCAATATCGTAGATGTATTTTATGCCCTCTACTTGATCAGATATGTCGGAAAAATGAAAGCCTAGAGCGGTTAATATTTTTCTATAAGGTCCATTAGATATTCTGTCTTCAGGAATTATACTCGCGTCAATGAAATTATCAAAAGCTTCTTTTACTGTAAAATCTTGTTTATCTATTGCTAGGGGAGAGTAGATAACATCTAAAAATGTTTTTAAGTTGTCTAACTTCTGTACTCCGCTGGTATAAGTTGCCACTTCCCCTGCGCTGGCTTCATATATGGCATCAGCTTGTCCAGAAAGAAAATCCTGCGGAATGTACTCCCCAAAAGAGCAAGCTTCAACATTCTTCCATAGGTATTCTGTAAATCCTTTCACTCCGTCTACAGTTTCTAGTTGACCACCGAGGAATAATCTTGATAGACTATCCAGTACAAAAGACGAAGGGCTATAATCTAATCCCCCCAAGCCAGAAGTGTTCAAAAAGTAAAACCATCCTAAGTTGTCTACTAAATAATTATGAACACTACTAGCATTAGTATCCGCCGTAAGGGCTGAAAGATCAACCATATTATCTTCTATAGTTCCTGGGGTTGATATTCCTGGTGGAACTATTTTAGGCAGTAAATTAGAAGATAGAAAGCTTCTATACTCTGAGCTAGTATCATAACTTGAATATTTTATGCCTAAGGGAAGAAGTATCTTCTCTAAAAAACTTTGAGTGGTTACGTTGGTTAGATTATTTTGTTTTACGAAATACTGAGCGATGCCCTCTAACGAACTTAACTGGCTCGTCTGCGTTCCTGGAATAGAGGACAGAGGTAAAACTTGAGGTAAGTCTTTTGCTGCTTGAATATGAGCATTTATTATTGTACTTATCGGATTTACTTCCGTACCACTAAGATCTAAATCTTCCTGGACGTATAGCTTGGGAGTCAATAGCTCCAAAAGTTCTACAAAATTACTTTTGTAGAACTGTCTTGGATTAGGCGTATACTTACTGTTATCTACCATTATGCTAGGTACTCGACATTGATCGTTAAGTTGTTTAGTTGTAGGATTTCATTAAAATCAATATTAACGTCCTGCCCTATATTATCTAGGGTAGAATAACGAACTTCATTCACTTCAAATATCTGCCTGTTTAGTTCGGAAACAGACAGTCCTTCCCCGAACTCAGTATTATCTATGCTTAGAAAAGTAAGAATTTTATCTCTAACTTTAGCTTTTATAGAATCTTCGTTTTCTTGCTGTTCTTGATCTATTCTAATAGTGCAGACTAAATCCAAAGTTCTTATAAGTCCATCCACAATAACTAAATCATCAGTCATCATTTTCTTCTCACTCATAGCCTCTAACAGTTGAGTCTTAAAGTTGGGTGTCGCTCTTTGTAATTGCAAATCACTAGCTTTTTCTAAAACGTAAATATCTATGGTGTTTGCAGAAGAGTAAGCATTTCTAGTAGCAGCAGTTGCTTTGCCTACTGTGCCGAACGTGCTGATAAAGGTGTTAGCGAATGTTGCGTAGTCTGACAAGGTAACCAGCCGATCCTGCCGTCTGAATGTAAGAGGGGCATATTTTTTGGCGTGCTCCACCGATTCTGCGTTTGCGCCTCCAGTGGCTTTTGAGGTGTTGGTTAGCGTACCAGCATAACTATTTCCTAAGTTAGTTCCAATTACCGAAGTAGCTAAACTATTTTTTTCTATATTGCCTCTAGTCCCTCCCCCCACTCTGTAATTTACTGAGTAACTAGCATTGTCAGGAGGAGAAATTCCAGCCACCCCAGTGCCGAATACTATAGTTGCGTTATAAAATTCATCAAATACGATCTCGAAAATTTTATCACTAGCTCCTGAAGCAAAAAACAAAGTATCAACTTCCTTATATGCACCCTCAGACTCCTGATTAGGAGATGTAATAAATACTTCCACACTACCTTCGACTACTGGTCCGTCAGTGAGAGGGATTGTTTTTTGTCCTTCCGTAGCGGCAAACTCCCCTGTCTCTGTAACTAAAGATCCTTCTTGTATTACCAAGTTTTGGAATATATTTTTTTCATCTCCCAGCCCTTCTGAAGCAGGATCTAGAGTGATGGTGGCATTGGCAGTAGCCTGATCAACTAAACCATTGACTACCTTGTATAAAGTATAAGTTGTTTGAGCACCATCTTCAGGAGACGTTATCTCAAAAGTTCTTTGCACTGGAGGAATACTTACTGAACCTACGGAATTTAAATCATCATCAAAAGTTATTTGCGCGTCTGCTGCTGCTGATAGGGGACCTCGCATTCTAACTCCCACTAGTTCCAATAACTTCTTAACACTTTGCCTCTGTTTCGCGGTAGATAAGAAGTTTTCATTAGCAAGCATATCAGCTTTCATGGACATCACCGCACCCATGTAAGCCGCTAACTCAATAAACATCATGCCTAAATCGGACTCTACAAAATATTTATATTCGTTAGCATACGCCGCTTTAACATAATCAATAAGAGCATTCCTTAAAGATAAGAAATCTGTTGCCGCAAAATTGATTAGGTCCTGCCTCCTATTAAGGGCTATAGGGGCCAGTTTCATAAAGTCCGAACTTATGGTTCCTGAGAAATTCATTTTATTTTTGCCTCTACGTCAAAGATCTCAAGGTCGTCTGTCGTTAACTGAACTGATAAGACAACCCTTAACTGATTTCCGCCCGCCGCGTCATACTCTCCCGTCTCAAAAACTCCAACCTTTAACAATTTTGCTCCAACAATGTAATTTCTAAAAGACGTTTCTATAGTTTCTCTTATATTATTGAATAGCTCTTGAGTTATAGGCTGAAATAAATATTTTCTTAGATTGCACCCATAATTAGGTATCATTAATCTCTCCCCTTTTTCAGTTCTAAGCAACTGAGTAATAGCTTGCCTAATCATAACCCTGCCGCTATTCTTTTTGAAAAATCCCCCAGTGGTTCTATTTATACCTAAAGGAAAAGTAAGCCCATAGATCTCCTTTCGCTTAGACCTGGGGGATTGCTCTTCATACTTGGTTGGTCTTTTTCCAAACCTAGAAACTCTTGTATTAGCTGCCATTAGATTTTAATATTCTTGAAGAATCCTCGTTGAGCATCGTAGTTCTTTTTTGCTTCTGTACTATTTAGTGGTTTACTATAGAACTTAAGGCTTCCTACATGCCCACGAAGACCACTTGTTATTCCCCCTCGATCACCCCCCATGAAGTTTCCTCTGTAATACATACCGTCAGTATAACCTCCACCCACAATCCAAGGAGTGTAAAACGGGTTTAGTAGTGGCCCTTGTTTCAATATTTTTGGGCCGTCTACAGTGGTTGAAGAATACTCAAAACTGTTTGCTTGCTTAAAGTTAGGTAGAGATGGAGTGTGGTTTTTTTCTACACCAAAAACTTCTGAAAGGGATGAAGTAGCCACTAGGTTACCATCAGCAAACATACTAATTTCATCGGTTTCCGGGTTACACGTTATTCCTATAAGAACAAACTGGGAGGATACGTTTCCAAAATCAGTAGCAGAAAGATCAACTTTCATCTTATGGAATGTCGGGTAATTCGCACATTCATCGTTGTTTACAAAAGAGGCAGACGAGGCATCTCTTGATATTGTAGGAGCTAAGAAGAAACTTAAAGAGGACACTGGGTCATTATCCGCATTGTTATTGCTAAAGCCTATGGGATTAGACGAAGTAGATAACTGTGTTATTCTTCTGTCCCTTGTAAATCCGCACACCATGCCGCGTACTAACTGATCTCCCTTATTGTTTGGAAGCAAATCTAAGTCTCTATTTTCACCCATACGATCAAGGTTAGAGAAGCCTTCTTTTATTCCAACATTTTCTGAAGCTAAAAGAACCTTAGTTAATGAAGATGCTCCACCACTTAACCAGCCTGTTTCCGCGTCAGTGATGTTTGGAACGTGAACCCAGCACTCCATACTAAAACCTGATGGAGAATATGTTAAGTTTTGATATTCTTGAGTGTCGGGCAATTTCACAAAACTGCCTAAAGCCGAGGCGGCAGCGGTGTCCGTGCTCTTGTTCCTAGTTATTCCTTCCAAGTAAGGTATGGCTAGACCTGAAGTAAATATTGTCTGTCTTGAAGTTCCTACTAACTGAGCGTTGTTATACATATCCTCCGTGGCGCAATTAGTTGTTTGGAAATTTGTTGACGACGGCAACTCTAGGTTAGTATCTAAGAAGTTATATATTGAAAATAGTCCTTCCGTTACTATGTTATCCGTAAGGGAAAGCACTGTAGCATTTGTGTTATCCGTGGAGGAGGGAGAGTAAATAATACTGCCTTTACCTATTGTAGGAATATTAAGATGTTCATAACCCAAAGATTTTGGCTTGGGACTAGAGCGAACAAACTTAGGATTAAGGGGAAGTACAATACCAGTAACCTCTGCTTGCTCAAAAACCAAAGCTCTTTGCTTCTCTAAATCAACCTGTAAATTATAGTCAGCTAAATAAGAGAAGTCGTTAATTGGAACCTCTCCAGGACTGTAAATAGGTTGCGTCTCTCCTCCATAAATTTGTGGGGCTTTTACAGCAACCTCAATCTGTTTTTTTCTTCTATTTATCTTGTCGTTATGATTAGCAATCTCAGATATGATTAACTGCTTTTGGTTGAGAACAATAGAGTTTTGCTCTCCATACTGATCTATGTACGTTTGTAGGTCAGCCGACAAATCAAATACCTGCTTATCTCTCTGCTGCTTTACTACCTGAAGGAAGTGGTCCTGATCATAATATTCCTGCAAGCCTAAACTATCGTCCACTCGCCTAGGATCAAATATATTATCAGCAAACTTATTGAGTGAGTCAATGTCAATCGACTCGCCTTTTCCTCCTAGATTGGGATCATAATCATACTTCCACCTGTCCCCGACCGGAACAACGCCGGATATTGCAGTTAGAATAGGATCTAAGCCTCCCGACTGAGAGTCATAGTACAAGCCATCCTTGGTTAGTATATACTGGCCTGTAACCGTCTCTGGCGGACCGAACGTAAGACGGAAGACTTCTTCCTCCAGGAGCCCAGGATCAATAGCAGCAGACGTATTGAGGCCGCTCAGACCAAACTCCGCATCATCCTTGAACACAGGCTCTAAAGAAGGATCATCTTGTCTAGCTTTTAGAATGGCGTTGATTCTATCCTCCAAAGCTGTAGCCTGAGCAATAAAATCTTTAGCAGTATTTGCGGCAGCTATGCCTCCAGCGTATTTATTTTCTACCTGCGCCCTTCTTTCCTCTGGTGAGAGTTGATTGGCCGCATATCCAGGATCTTTTGCAGACATATAATCCCCAAAAGAACCGACGCAATCTATAATCGCCTCTACTTGATCTATAGCTGCATTTACATTTTGATAAATTTGCGCTCCAAACGCGGATAACCCATTTATTAGCCCTAGAATTTCTCCTAACGCTCCAGCCTGAATACCTAGCCAGCCGTCATCGAGCCCAAACTGAAATGTTCCTGTTTCCGTATCAAAGGTTATGATGCCTAAATCGAACTGAAGAATCCTAAAAAGCTTTTGAATTATCTCATTAGCTTTAGCCTTTCCTTGTTGGGTAGCAAGGTTCATAGAAATCAATACAGGAGTCGGCAACAGGCTTAATACATCGCCCGCTAAGTTAAGCATACAACTAGGTACGCCATAAGCCATACCTAGGGCTTGAACCGGACCCGCTCCGGTCTGTCCTTGTGCTGTTAAAAATGTATCTACGTCGAATGATGCCATACTATTCTAATCCTCTACCGAAGTAATCATTGGTATTTAGGGGTGATGCTGTTCTAGTTGCAATTATTGGTTCTACAGGAATAGTCGGAGCCGAGCCCGGAGCTAGATTAACCGTAGCGCCCTCTAAATCTATGTTTGCTGGAGTTTGGACCGCCATTCCCCCCAGAGCCTCTACGCTAAAAAGTCCGTTACACCCCATAGATATATTTCCAGCGGATTGTATAGCTACTTCTCCCGCATCAATTGCTAAAGTTCCAGCAGTTTTTAAAACTATAGTCCCTGTAGGACCATTTGTTTTTAGTTGAATTAGTTGAGCGCCTCCAGCAGGGTCTAGAGTCTCTATAAAAACCCTACTAATTACTGGAGACTTGGACATAATGTTTACATCACCGTAACTACTTTGTATATTAACATTCCCGCAAGGGTTTATTGGGTTAGCATGTTGAAAATTACCCCAAGCCACTCCGTTAGCATTATTCTGGATATTAAGCTCTCGCCCTCCACCTAATACTTTCATCTCTAAATCTGATTCTCTACAAACGTGTAGCTGAGGACCATTACAATCTACCTCAATGGATGCTGCGCTCTTCTGAGGATTGTTCTGCGGGTTTTGTGTTAATGTTATACTGGCATTGTTCCCCGAGTCTAGCTTGATAGCGTCAATGCCTGGGCTATCATGCATGGTTATCTTCTTCCCATTTGATGATGTAAGCTCAGTCTTGATGTTGTTAGTGGTCTTTCCGTCTTGCTCGTCTGAAATCTCTAACCCTTGTCCATTATTGCCGTGGAGAAGGATCTTAGAAGGTACGCCAGACACCTTATTGATGCTTGGGTCCACTCTGGAGAAGGGTGGGGTTCCTGCGGTCTCACCCTCTTCCACTATCTCTGGGGCGAATGTGCTGCCCATATAATACCACTCATTACTGCCTGAAGGCTTACACACTAAAACTTGTGTTCCTAGTTCAGGGACACCTATAAATCCTGCTTTAGCTCCACTACCGTAAGGACTCACATAGTAAACGATTTGAGACCCTTCCCCAAGCCCAGAGATCTTAGCTAAAAAAGTTCCTGTAGCGCCTACATCTGTTCGATCTCGGACCTCAGCTTTTCTTATCTCTGTGTTTTGTATTTGTTCTTTCTTCATTTTAATAATCTAAAAATATTCATATAGATCTAGTTTGATTACTTGGCACTATAGGGTTAGGTTTCCCTTCCTTAATCTCTACCTCTTCTGGTTTCTTTCTAGGGTTAGTATCAAGCTTTGCTAAGAGGAATTCAGATTCTACCTTTCTTCCTATCTTGTGCCTATATCCCTGCAAAGCGTAAACCCCAGTTAAGAAGTTATTAAACCCTGTTCTTTGTTGTCTTTGTTGTGCTAGGACAGGAGCATCTTGATAAAAAACAATGCATGGATTTTGTAGCGCCAAACCCCTTGTTGATATGTTAAAGAAAGGGAGAGTTTTTATATTAATTGTCTTCGCTGCCTGAGCGATGTAATCCACGGAACTTTGAATTATTGTTTTTGGGTCAGTTTTCCGATCTGAAGAAAGCCTAATAGTTAAGGAGTCTTTATCTCCTTGCATACTTTTTTCTATTTCAGCTACATAATTAGTTATGGCGTATCTTTTATCTCCACGGGGCAGCGTTCTCTCAAAACTTTCGTCTGTTGCGATCCTTCGGATATCTCCTGGGTTTATTCTTTTAACTTTAAAAGTCCTATTAGGAAATAATTCATCAGATAACTCAGGAGAAATTTTATTTACAATCTCATCTACTATTTCTTCATTACTTAAGACAGGACCAAACATAGCCATCTTTGAAGATATAATGGCAACGTCTAACGCTTCCTTGGATACTATAGGCAAGTCTGATAAGCGTAAAGGAACTCCTCCATCAGCAGCGGCACTAGCTATTCTATCCACGCTAAGGCTAAAGAAGTTATTAAGGAGGCTGAGGTAGAGCCCTTCGTCATTGTATGTAATATCCAAGATGTTAGGATTCTCTGTATTGTATTTAAATACAGGTATCTTCTTTTCCTTAATTGTCTTCAGTTGGTCTGCTGTAAATAACTCGTCTGTATACCCAAACTGGTCAGGCACACTTGATATCTTTCCGAAAGGAGTTACTTTATTTTCTATATCAAATAACTCTTTAACTTCTCTTTGATACGTCGAACCCAAACTTTGCTCTTCACGCCAGTGAATAGGATCATTATTAATTATTTCCTGTTGAGCATACAGAAGATTGGTTATCATCGTAACGTCACCAAAAATTACTGTAGGTCTTTCTGGTTTCCATGTATCAGGTAAATACCCGTTTACAGTAAAGTTAGCAGGTAGATTCCCCCAATAATCAAGAATAGTAGTGTCAGCTTCAGAGAACAGGACGGGTAATATCTTCCGGCTATTATTGGATATGCTGTTGATTCCGAATATTACATCATCCAAAGGCTTTTTTAGTTCAGGTATACCTTCTTGTTTTTCAGAAATTAATCTTGCACGGAATAAGATATTTTTATACTTTTTTTCTAATAAAGCTAAAATATCTCCCTTGGGCTGTACTCTTTCTTCGTGGGCTGCTGTTCTAGTGTCGATACCTCGGCCAGGAGCTTTTACGGCATCTATAGACATGTTAATCTTAGATAATAAGTTATTTAGAGCTATCTTTAAAGTGGTGGTAGGATCAGGTTGAGAAGAATTTTCATAATCTCTAGTAACCGAGTCTAAATATTCTTGGCATAGCTTATTTATATCAGGAAGAACCACAATTACATTGGCTCCGTTTGTAGCCTTTCTTAAGTAATCTATGATAGTATCTACCACTATAGAGTGTAAATCTACTCGCGGGCGACTAGATAATGGATCCCTGGGACTTAAAGAAGAATTCGGTCCTACCCCAAAAAGACGAGAAGGAGGGCCTAACACAGCAATCCTAGTATTAGGCCCGTCTTCTTCTAAGTCATTATTTTTTCCTCCATAAAGGGGGTCACCAAACTTATAGTAATCGTAAAAATCAATCTTGTTTGAGTAGCCTTCACAATCGTACTCTACTCCTAAGAAATTTATGTCCAAAGGCTCCCCGTAGAGGCCCACCCTCATATCTTTTTGGAGGGGCCTCGGTTGAGACAAAAACTTAAGAGTTATCTTCTTTGATTTAGCTGGGCTTATGGTGGCACTAGATAGGAACATCTTCTGAACACCCGACCAGGATTCTATGGAGTCCCCTACACCGAATGCAAAATAAAATTCTCTAGATTGAACTCTGCTTTCTATATCTTCAGAAGTGATCGCGCCTTCTCCTCCAAACCTATTCTTTTCTCTAAAAATATCCAAAACAGAATCATATATATTTTCTGTGGAGAAGAACATATCCTCAAACTCATTCTTGGGGTCTATAAACTCTAGTTTAGTTTCTAGGTCTGACCCCATCGTAGCAGTCTCAAAAGATATGAAGTTAGGATTGTTGTAGTTAGAAAAGAGAGTGGCATCGGGACCGCTTCCTGCATTTAATTCATCTAGTAAGCTAGGTATGGGTACTCCTTCAGCCATGCGCCTTAAGAAATCATTTAGCGCATCTTTATTATTTGTTACCAGAACATTAGCCGTTGGAACAGTCATCTTACTTTCGGTATTAGTATTCTATCTTGAACTTTAAATCCTTCAAAGGGATCGCTTACGTTATTAACAAGCATCAGGAGCCACCACTTATCGGGAGATCCGTAAAATACATTTGAGATTAGGTCTGGCCTGTGCTCAAAGCCAGCAGGAACGTAACCCACCTCATAATCATAGGCGGTATCTAAGTTCTCAAGAATATTATCAAACTTTTTTGTGTTAAATATTGTGGTGACTTCAGCATCTCTATGTGTGACAGTATCCATAGCAACTGAATAAGGTCCATAGAGTGGGTTATTTTCCTTTTGCTTCATAGCGAACCTGGGTCAATACTTTGATGAGGACTACTGACTACGGCCTCCCAACCGCAAATATTATCCTGCTCCACTGGAGTTGCCGGATTAAACTCTCCAAAGTCTCCTGCTCGGAGTTCTTCTAAGCTTAAGGTATATCTAATCTTTCTAGGCATTAACGTAGCTACATCATACCCACCTTCTTCCACTGGCTCAATAGAGTAGTTTGTACAGATGCAAGGTATATTTTGAAAAAGGATACCGTGATTTATTCTAATTATAGGTGGCCCATAGATGGGGTTGTCTCCGTTGTTTAATACCGACGCTCTAATGATATTAGTCCAGTACATAACCAAATCAATTGTTTTGTCGTACTGAGAGACGAAGGGAGGTTCAGGCACTATGTCCTCTCGACCAGTAAGATCACGAACAAAATTAAGTGCTCCTGTCACCCCCTTATCTAAGAAACCTAGGGCTCCCTCTAAGTCTTCGTTTTTTAATGGGTCGCCTGTGTTGAATAAATTAGCAAAGTTTTCTCTTATTTTTGATGCAGTCCCACTTAACTTTACTCCACTCTGTTGTATTAGAGATCCAGGAGCAAAGAAGTTAGCTATACCTTTAAATAATGCTTTTTGCGCCCTGGGGTCTTCCGCGTCAGTGAACTTTAAGAAGTCTGATATGTTCCCCCCATGCTCCTCTAAGATGTGAGGAAAGCTCATAGTAAAATCCAAAGTGAATTTTCTAGAGTCAGCACCAAGATACGTGTACAATTGACTCGACCTAGAAATCAAATCGTACTTCTGATACCTAGCTCTTTTGTTTTCTGTTATCTTTATATTCTCAAAGAAGGGTAAGGTTACAGTCAGCTTACCTCCACCCACTTGGGGGACGGGGAATTGGAAAATTAACTTTGATCTATCCGGTAATTTTCTATCTCTTATTGGCTTCATGGTCTTCTACCTATACCTCCTCGGCTTGAATTTTCTATTGCCTCAAGCTGCGCTGCACCCAAGCTCAACTGTGCTTCCTGGAATGGGTCTGGTTCCTCTACTGCTCTTCTAGATATAGCTAACAAAGCATCACTAAGAGAAGTTATTGAGGCGTCGAGCATGAAAGGAATTTGATCTTTTAGTTTGTTTGGGTCAGTGTGGTCTGCTGTTGCGGCTGTATTAGCTGCGATGTCTGCCTGTTGCGCTAAAAGGGCTTGCTGGAATCTATCTTCTACTATGTCTATCTGTCCTAATCTAGTGCTTTCGATAAACCTATCGAAATATTCTTTTTCTCTAGCCTCATTTGTCCTTAATTGTTTTTCTAGGTCAGCTCTAGTTATTACTTGTTGTTCTCCCGTAGCAATATCTATTCTGACGGTTCTGCCTTCAGGACCCATACTTTCTAGCATTTTCCTTGTAAGCATGTTTTGAATTTCCAGGTCCTTCATTCCCTGAGGTCTCATATCAAAAAATATCGTACTGTCAAGTTCTTCAACAAACCTAACCATCCCCTCCGTCATAAAATTAATTGTACTAGCCAAACCGTTTATTATTTTGGTAAACTGTACTTGAACATCATCAAGAAAAACTATAAACTCATTATAAGAAACAAGAGGGTCGTCAAAGATTTCGTTAATTTTTTTTTCTATCTTATCTACAAGGGGACCTGCAACTCTACTCAATAGGTCTGTAAATTCTAGAACTTTTGGGTATAACTCATCAGAAAACAACCTGTCTAAAGGAGCTAGAATTTCACTTTTAAGAACTGAGATCTGTTCGAAGAAATCTGCTTGGTTTCTAGCCTCGACCATGTTCCTAGCACTCATCGCTTTTTGCAATGCGATAAAGTCTTTAGCAACAGGACCAAACATCTTAAGGGGTACGCTGAACCCTGCGTAGAATTGTGATAGATCACCACCTAGCTGGCCGATAACATTTGAAGCTTGTGGAATGGCATCTAAGAATGCATCAAGGGGGTTCTGTCCCGCAGCCATCCTCTCCCTAAGATTTCCTAAACCAAGGGCAGCGAGCTTTCCTTGAGTCTCCATAGAAGGGTCGAAAAGAAAGCCCATGACACGCTTAAGCTCTTGTTCCATCTGTGGCCCTACTCTACCTGCCATAGCAGCTACGGCCCCAGGCACACCAGCTAGTCCAGCCTCAGTAAGTATGGGCATACTCTCAGATAAGGCATCTAGAGAGGCTACAAGCTTGTCTGTACTAACACCAAAGGTTTGACTAGTCTCTAGCATAGCCTCTGCCAAGTCAGAAGTCTGTGCCCTTGTAAGACCCATTGTGGTTTCCAACTTAGCTAGACTAGCAGCCGTTTTCCTAAAACTACCTCCGGTAAGCTGCTGTTGATTGATTAGCTTTCCTACAGATTCAATGTTGCCTTGGAACCCTGCGTTGAGGGCAGCTAACCCAGCCTGTAACCTTGTACCGAAAGAGCCTCGTAAACCTTTTATAGATCCGTCAAGAGTTTTGTTAGCTCCTTGCAGGGACATACCCAAAGCCAAGCTTGCCTTCTGCGCCTGATCAGACATAGCTATGGCATTCTCTATCCTGCCAATAGCTTTACCGATAGTCGCGTTTAGACCTTCAATAGCTGCTTGTAATACCATTACTTGATTCTCCTAACAGGTCCTTTTATCTTAGACAGGATATATGTCCTGTAATTACCTGTAGGAAGCTCCTTATTTTTATATAGATTTGTCAAGGATTCAGGTGTATAATCCTCACCCAAAGGAACCTTAAAACCAGTGAATAGTCTATTGCCCGTCTTAGCGTCCTTGACTACTGGACTAACCACCAAAAGAACTACGCTAGATTCTTGATATTTAAAGAATACTATACTCCCTGGTCGAATCCCTGAGGCTGATTTAGGGACCATATGTATTCTTTGGTCGCTATTTACACCTACTTTGGATAAAAAATTCAGGATTGCTTTTGAAATAAATCTCATTGTTAGCTCTTATATATTAGTATATAGGTTAAACATTGAACAAAAACATAGACATAGAGATAGTAGATTTCCTTGATTTAATAAATCACACACTAAGTAATGCCTTTACAGAGAAGTGGAGACATAAGTATAGTGAAAAATTTATAAAGCATTTCCAGCTTAAGCTTCTCGATTCTATGAATCGACAAAAACCTATAAAGAAGGAAATGCTTTTTAACTATCTTACTAAGAAGTGTAAATACTCACAAGAGCAAGTGCTTAACTTCTTCCATACAATAG
>Ga0208899_1001130_pt1 | contig 19016 bp, 21 predicted proteins | sample VirMetDEL_Nov_24_FD_184518 | JGI IMG/M metagenome (GOLD analysis project Ga0208899, IMG submission 184518) | Aqueous microbial communities from the Delaware River and Bay under freshwater to marine salinity gradient to study organic matter... | ecosystem: Environmental > Aquatic > Marine >... | reverse complement strand
GATATATGACTGGCGGAACTGCAACTAATTTATTAGTTTTTAGTTCTTCTACTATGACTTATAAAGGTCAAACAGTATTTCACACTGGTTACCACCCAAATGCTGATACATGGACAACTGCAAGAACAATCACTTTAGGTGGAGATTTAACAGGTAATGTAAGTATAAATGGTAGTGCAAATGTTACTCTTACAGCTACAGTAGTAGATGACAGTCATAATCATAATCATAGTGACGGCAATTTTACAGTAAACGGATTATTACAAGCAGGAGCAGGTTCAAACCATATATCAACAGCAGCTGCTCCATTTAGATGGCAAAGAAGTAGCTCTGGTCAAACAGGTCAAGATGATAATGTTAGCGTATATGTAGATGATAGCAACATTTACTTTACTCATAATAACGATGATGATGGTGATGCTTCTGGTTATCTCTTTAGATATATGACTGGCGGAACTGCAACTAATTTATTAGTTTTTAGTTCTTCTACTATGACTTATAAAGGTCAAACAGTATTTCACACTGGTTACCACCCAAATGCTGATACATGGACAACAGCAAGAACAATTACTTTAGGTGGTGATTTATCGGGTAATGTAAGTATAAATGGTAGTGCAAATGTTACTCTTACAGCTACAGTCGCAGACGATAGTCACAATCATATAATATCAAATGTTGACGGATTACAAACAGCACTTGATGCAAAACTTGCTTCATCATCATACACAGCAGCAGATGTACTTACAAAGATTAAAACAGTTGATGGTTCAGGCTCAGGTTTAGATGCGGATTTATTTGATGGTACTCAAAAATCAGATTTTGATCATGCAGAAGGATTTAAAACATGGACTGGAATTAATGCTGCTTCTACACAAGCTAAAAGATACCATATTGCTAGATTGTATGGCTGTCCTGCTCATTGGGATGGTAATTGGCAAAACATTGAATTTACAGTTACTGCTGAATCTTATGAATCTGGATATTTAAAATTTAGATTAATGGGAGACTATGGCGGAGCTGGATCTCAAGCCAATATGATAAAAGTATTTTTAAGTGAAGTTCATGGGCCTATGGTTGGTAGATTCCAATTTGTTTTAGGTTCTCCAGTAGACGCTGGTTGGGATCATTCTGGACAAGATACTTTTTATGTAGATTTATATGCTGAAGCTGCTCATTACAGCCAATGGAAAATTAATGCTAAAACTTATGGTCATGGATATCAAACATCGAATCCATCAAGTGGCGGAGCAACAACGGTATTTTATACCAGTCCTACAACCACAAATACATCAACCTTTGATGTATCATATAATGATACGTATATTAGAGGTTCTAAAATATGGAATGCATTAAATGATGGTAGTGGTTCAGGCCTTGATGCTGATTTATTAGATGGACAACATGGTTCTTATTATGCTCCTATTGCAAGTCCCTCGTTTACAACAAAAATTACAACACCTCAAATTCATCATACAGGTGTTATCTCAGTTTTAAATGGTAGTTCTGCCCAAGGCATGAAAGTAGCTTCTCTTTATGTAGGAACTAGTTATAACAATTCAGCTGCATCTGGACAGGTTAATACCTTAAATGGATACAGAGTTCAAGGGACAGAAGTTATTAATTCAAGCGGTAACTGGGTAGGTGGCGGAAACATTTCCGAATTTACAAACAATAGTGGGTATATTACAGGCAACCAAACAATTACATTAAGTGGAGATGTATCGGGATCAGGTACAACTTCAATTGCAGTTACAATAGCAGATGATAGTCATACTCACGATGGAAGATATTTTACAGAAACAGAAGCAGATGCTCGATTTATTAATGTAACTGGTGATACTGCTACTGGTATTCATGAAGTTGATGGAAGATGGCATTTTAATCCTTCAACAAATAGTTCATATAGAGAAGGTATTAGATTAAATAGATCTACAACAGGTTGGGGTGGAGCTGTATTTGGTGGTGTAAGAGATTCCATCGATGGAATCACCGAGGCTTGGTGGGTTGCAAGAAATCCAAGCAAAAACCTTGTTCTTTCGTATGCTACTAGTGCAGATAATGGTGGATTAGTACTTACACATAATACTACTACCATGACATATAAAAGCCAGAGAGTATTTATGGATGATTATCATCCAAATGCTGATAAATGGACTACAGCAAGAACACTAAGTTTAACTGGAGATGTAACTGGATCTGTTTCGTGGGATGGCTCAGGTAATGCATCAATAACAACTGTAGTTGCAGACGACTCACATAACCATGTAATCTCCAATGTTGATGGGTTACAAACAGCACTTGATGGTAAACTAAGTACTTCAGGTACAGCCGCAAATTCACAATTATTAGATAGTTTAGATTCAACTGCATTTTTAAGAAGCAACGCAGATGACACGATGTCAGAAAAATTAACTTTTTCTCAGTATAGTAGCGGTGCCTACATGCAGAATCCTGGAGGAGTAACTTTTTCTTCTGTGAGTTCTGGGGACAACTCTTTAGTATTGAGAAATTTAGGTCAATTCAGATTTGAAGATGAAAATAATTGGGATTGGAATAAGTGGGGTGGAATAAAATATGATTCATCTGCTAATACTATGTATATTGGCGGTCCAGTTTCTTCACACTTTACTTCTAACTCTAGTCCGCCAAGTATTGATGTAAACTTCGTTGGATTAAATGCTAGCGGACTAAAGAAAGATGGTAATGTTGTATGGCACGCTGGCAATGACGGCTCTGGTTCAGGATTAGATGCTGATACACTTGATGGAATACAAGGTGCTTCATTTCTAAGAAGCGATACCGCAGATACTTATTCAGATATTAGAGCAAGTGGCTCAACAAATACTGGAAGATTTATAAGTTCGAACACTTGGGGGACTACACATTATACAGATAATGGCTACATTCAATTCGGTCCTGCAAATAGTAGCTATGCTCATATTTATACTGATAGAGGTAACTTTTACTTTAATGTAACTGCTTTGTATGCAAACGGTAATACAATGTGGCATGCAGGTAACGACGGTTCAGGTTCAGGTTTAGACGCAGATTCATTAGATGGGTATAACGCAGAGGAAGGTGCAGTAAACAATAGTATTGTAAAAAGAGACGGTACTGCTTCGATTAAAGCTCATGGTATATCCCTAATGAGACAAAGTACACCCACAACTGGAATTAGTTGGTATAACGAAGCATATTATAACTGGCAAGATTATATGGCAGCGGCTGGTACAACAAGTTGTGGGCCAAATGGAAACTTAACAGCTCCTACTGGTTTGGCTGGTGTAACATCTTGGGCATTACGTTCAAGAATGGAAGGCGTAGCTTCTTATGGGTGGAACTGGGAAACTGGAGGCAGTGGCGGCGGTGGTGCAACTGCTACTTCAAAAATGTCTCTAAATGCTACGACGGGTAATTTACAGATAGCAGGAGCTTTTACAGCAGGGGGTGATGTAACTGCTTTTTCAGATAAAAAACTTAAAGATAATATAGAAGTTATTGAAAATGCAGTAGATAAAGTAAAACAAATAAGAGGAGTAACTTTTACTCGAAACGATTTAGAAAATCAAAAAAGACATGCTGGAGTAATAGCCCAAGAAGTAGAGAAAGTATTACCGGAAGTTGTAGAGTACAATAAAGATACAGATACTAAAACTGTAGCTTATGGAAATATGGTAGGACTACTTGTAGAAGCAATAAAAGAGCAACAAGAAACAATAGATAAATTAACAAGTCGAATTAACGACCTAGAAAAAGGAGAATAAACATGGCAGTAACATGGACATATGAAGCCCCAGAAGGGGACGCAACCGTAGTAGAAGTAACTTTTACTGACGGCACAATAACTCATACAAGAAGCGTAAATGCAGTTTTTGTAGACGGAGTTTATGACGCAGATGCAACCGAAACTCGCGTAGGCGAAGTCGGAGCAGGCGTAGAAAATAAAATAGCAGCTGGAGTAATTTCAGTACCTGCTGAAGAACCCGAGGTAGTTGACGGAGAATAAAAATGGCAATAACTAAAACAAGAAATGTACAAAGAATAGAAGTCTTACCTGCAATAGATGCAGATGCGACTGGAATTTATATAAATAATTCAGTTCCTACTGTACATGTAGAGTATATAAATACATTTGATGATTCTACAGATGCAGAACTTCCAGTATCTATATCTAAATTTATTATTTTGAATAAATGGGTAGTTGCTGAAGATGAATCAACAACACTAACTGACTATTCAAGTGAAGATGCACTTGTACAAACTATTTGTTCAGCAATTTGGAGCTAAATTATGGCAGTACCATCGTCAGGCAACTCTTTATCAATGCTAGGAATCTTTTCTGAAAAGAATGAAAATGACTATGGTGCAGCAAATATCGATGGTGAAAGTAATATTAGTTTAAGAGGACTTTCTAGTAATTCATTTAGTGATACTTCCACTGGTGGAAATATTAATTTAAATACTGCTTCGGCATCAAATCCACCCAACCAAACAGCTCCTTATGCAATGAGTGAGTTTTATGGGTACGACCATGACTATGTAGCTCCACAAGCTAGTTGGACAAATGGTACAACAGCTTATGATACAGGAACTACCTGGGGGAATATAACAGGTGAAGGGTTCAGCACCGGTACAGCCCTAGGTAAAGTAATATCACAAATTAATTTAACTTGGGGTTCAGGCGGACTTGCTTGGAGTTTAGTGGATGACCATGTAAATTGTGATGTAATAGCTACTGGAGATGAAACAACTTCTTCAGGACAAAATACAGCTTTTGCAATTACAAACTTTACCACTGGGTGTACAAAGGTTGAAGTAAGATGGAGAACTGTAAGTGCTATTGCAACAGTAACTAATTCGACAGGAAATAAAATAACAGCAAACTATCATAGATCAGGTTCTCAAGCAAATGTTCATTCAGGAAACAGAGATTTAGGAACAAATATTGCTCAATCAAGCAATTCAAATATAAACTTTACGGATAACTGGATAACAGTAAGTCCGTCAGTAATGGGAGGAAGTCATAGTAACAATCAATCTTATAGTGTTGCTTGTGAGATTGGAGGAACTGGCTCTGGTTATGAAGGTGATGTTATACAACTCCGTGCAGGTGCAAATTCAACTTATGGTTTATTTTTTGATATAAGATTAACAAAACAAAATGGAACAACAACAACAAAATCATTCTTTAAAAACTATAGCTCTACATCAGCCGAAAGATTAGATATTCGTTACGAGGAATTTGAAATACCAGAATTTACATGTATCATGCCAGATATGATTGTCAATGAACAAACAAAAGGTTACATACGAATTGGAGATATTGTAGTAGGAGATCGAATTCTTGCACAAGGAAGTCTCACAGATGACACAGTAACCCCACAATATGTGGAAGTTACTGAAGCAAGAACTCATACTCGAAGTGGGTATTGGGATGTAGAAGGTATTCATATAACAAATGATCACCCTGTTTGGTTAGACCATAATGGAACTAAGGACTGGGTAAAAGTTGAAGATATGTGGGACGGAATAACAAGAAGTTATGTAGCAGGCACAGTTGATCCTGTTTACTTAGGTACAAATCCAGGTTGGTACTATGTTTGGAGTGCAGACAGAACAAAGGGCTTCACAGTAAGCGGAGACTATGCGCCAACCACTGAGTAATTTTATCGAAGTCATAAAGAAAGATGACTTAATTGGACAATTTCCAGAACATGATATTTACTTATGGAGTAACTTCGGATTTAACGAAACTGAAGATATAGACTTAAAATTTGTAGGAAATGTAACTTCAGAGTTAGGGGAAAGAGTTTGGGAACTTTATTGCAAGTATCGCAAACTCTTGGAGACCCCGCTCGACCCTACACTCTATACTTCAACAAAGTTATTTGAACATATACCTAAATTTAATAAATGTACTGAAGATTTATACTACTTTGATGAAGATATTCATAGATATAAAGTATGGGAACATAAAAATAATAAATTTCATGGAAGAGAAGTAGAAAAAGTTTCAGAACATTTGTATAAAGTAAAACAAATATTTGCTAGAAAAGATGGAAAATATACTAACAGACATTGGACTTACCCAATTCTTTTATCGGATTTAATAAAAATATGAAAAATTTACTAATATTAGCAACTCCTCGTTCAGGTTCAAGTGCATTATATCAAGCAATCGCAAGTAACTACTTTGAGTATCATGCATACTACGAGCCTTGGAGTAAATGGAATCATGTACTTCCACAGGGAGAACATATAGTAAAAAGTCTAATTAATCATAAAGATCATTGGGGACATATTATTAGTGCGTATGATAAAGTTATTTTTATTTCTAGAAAAGACAAAGAAGCAGGATTTCAAAGCTATAAACAAGCACAATATGAGAGAAACTTTGTAGATAAATATAAGCCAAATCCAGATATACCAGAAGCTCCGGGCATAAGAGAACACTACATGAAAAATCATGAAAGACTAGAAGCCGAAGCTACTGACAAGATTTGGTACTATGAAGATTTATTTTACAATAGAATAGAAATAGATAAATTAATTCGTCATCACGAACTAAAAATAAGACACGCAGATAGATTTTATAATTATTTTAAACCACAGTATGCCTATGAATATTGATTATCTTAGAAAAAATATCATTGATAATCCAAATCAAAGAGAATATCTAGTTGGTAGTCCTATGCAGCCCTATTATCATGGGTTAGGTTGCATAAGATTGTGTATGAAAGACAAATCATTTATAAATTTTTATTCTGACAAGTATATACCTGCGATTGCAAAATTCGTACATACACATAGAGAAAATTTCATGTCAGAAGCTATTTATGGAAGTTACGATAATATACTTTATGATGTAAAACCAGATGAAAATGGAGAGTATATAGAAGAATGGGTAGAGTGTTGGAAAGATGGTGGAAATTTTACTATACATGAAAAAGTATCATTATATGAAATGGACAGAAAAATTTTAGAGCAAGGTGAAAGTATGTTTCACCTATATAATGACTATCACGATTTGGAACTTATTACAGAACATGCGGTAACTAGAGTTACATTTGATTTCTCTTGGCCGTACCCTCTAAAGTATAGACATAGAATATTTCCAAAAATAGTGAGACCAAACAACGGAGAGTTCGTAGGAGCTGCAAATGATTATGGAGACCCAGATAAAAACTGGGAGATAATAAGGGAGATTTTAAATGAAGTACAAAATTATTGATAATGTGCTAACTAAAAAACAATGCGAAGAACTAATTAATAGAGAACATAAATGGGAAGTCACTGACGTAATTAGTGATAAAGGAGTTCTAAATACAGAAGGGGATAAAATTCGTCAGGTAAAAGAATCTTTTATAGAAAATATATTTGATACTTGGGACGGATTAAAAGTTTTAGGAACTAAAGTTATGAAATACGAAGAAGGAGACTTCGTAAGAGGGCATAGAGATAGGCTTGGAATGCTGCACTCTAGTTGTTATGAAAAAGATTCGGATTTATATGCAAAAGATTTAATGGTGATTCCTTTGAATGATGACTATTTAGGAGGGCATTTTCATGTAGAAAAAGATGTAGTTCCACAGAAAGTAGGTTCTTTAATACAACTTGCGCAATCAGGTAAAGACGAGGAAAGAACTCCTCATGGAGTTTTACCAGTTAAAGAAGGCACTCGTTATAGTTTAGTATTCTGGAATTTTGCATGATGCCTGATGAATGGATTCCCTATTTACTAAATAAAATGGGAGTTGCAAAAGATTCTTTACTAGAAGCACTTATAATAGTGTCACTTTATCCAATATTAGTTATTTTAATACTTCAACTTTATATATAAAAAAGGGGCTTGACGCCCCTTTTTGTTATTCGGCCTCTACGACCTCTGTGTCCTCTGGTGGATTCTCAACAGCTTCTTTTAATCTGTCTGTAAACCCTTGAGAAGCAACTTGTACTTGGTCTAATTCCATCTGCAAATTTTGTCTTTTTGCAGTTAAACTATTTAGACAAGCAACTATATATTTTGCTTCATCACTTAATTCAGAAATCACATATTTTTTATCATCAAGCATCAACACAGGCTCTTGCTGTTCTTGTACTTGTGGATTATTTTTTTCTGTCGACATATTTTCTCCTTATTTAAAAATATCTTGCCAATTTCCTTGTGTACTAGCCTTTGCATACTCGGTAGCACGGTTCTCAAAAAAGTTGGTATGCTCAACTGCATTTACTTGCATATCAATCCATGGAAGTGGATTATCAGTACTATGAAAAATATTTTTCATTCCAAGTCCGAGTAATCTTCTATCTGCAATATAACGAATATATTCTTTAACTTCTTTTGCTGTCAAACCAGGTATATCTGCTTTATCAAAACAAACATCTATAAATTTATCTTCTAATTCAACAACGCGTTCAGCTGCGCAATATATTTCATATTTCAGTTTATCTGTCCATATAGACGGATTTTCTGCAATAAACGTTCTGAAAAGTTTAGATAGACCTTCAACATGAAGAGACTCGTCTCTTATTGACCATGTGACAATCTGCCCCATACCTTTCATTAAATTATGTCGAGGATAATTCAATAAGATAGCAAAACTGCTAAAAAGTTGAACACCCTCAGTAAACCCACTATAGACTGCCATTGTTTTAGCAATCTCATGTGGTGTACTCATATTAAAATCTGTTAGATACTCATGTTTCTCTACCATTTCTTGAATTTCAAAAAACTCTTGATACTGGTCATCAGATTTACCCAATGTTTCCAAAAGTAAAGAATATGCTTCTTGATGCACTGCTTCCATTGCCGCGTAACTTACTAACATCATTCTTACTTCGGGTTGTTTAAATGTAGGTAGATAATGCTTTGCATACCCACAACATACATCAACATCTGCTTGAGTAAAAAACTTGAATATATTGTCTAACAGTAGCCTGTTATCAGGACTTAATCTTTCTCTATAATCCTTGATATCATCTTGGAGAGGTACTTCGTCTGGAAGCCAATGCATTTGTTGTTGTTTTTTGTAAAACTCAAATGCCCAAGGATATGCAAAAGGTTTATAGTAATCTCTTTCTTCTAGTAAATTCATCTATCCCTCACAACTTAGACAATCTGCTTGTTCAAAGATTATCTCCCTTTTTATTTTATTTGATACATTATCTGCTCTTGAAATTGCCTCACTTCTTAGATAGTATAATGTCTTCATATTCTTCGCCCAAGCTAGCATATGTATATTATGTAGCTCGCCCTTATTTACATCAGGTGGAAAGAATAGATTTACACTCTGCGACTGACAAATAAATTCTTGTCTTTGTGCCGCGTGCTCTACTACCCAAGACTGATTAATTTCTACAGCAGTCTTAAATACTTCTTTTTCTTCGTTACTTAAAAACTCAAGATGTTGACAACTCCCTTTGTTTGTAACGATACTTTTCCAAGTATTTTCATCATTACGACCGTACTTTTCTAGAACTTTTTCTAAAAATTTGTTCTTTTGTAAGAAAGAGCCACTCTTTGTTTTTTGAGTAAAAGCATTTGCTCTGAAAGGCTCTATACTTGGAGAAGTATTACCGCAGATGATAGAAGAACTTGCATTAGGTGCTATTGCCAATAAATGAGCATTTCTTACTGAACAAGAATGATCGTCTGGACACGCTCCTCTTTCAACTGCAAGTTTTTCTGTCTCTGCTTGTGCTTGTGATTTTATGTGTTTAAACATTTCATAATTTACACTACTTGCAAATACACTCTCAAAAGGCATATTGTTTTTCTGTAAGTAAGCATGAAATCCCATAGCACCAAGACCTAAACTTCTTTCACGCATAGCGCTAAACTTAGCTCTTTCCATCTGTTCAGGTGCATTGTCAATAAAATATGTTAGCACATTATCGAGCATACGAATCAAATCTGGAATAAATGCAGGAACATTTTTCCATTCATCATAATACTCTAAATTTACACTCGATAAACAGCAGACTGCTGTTCTCTCTTCATTTGTTGCTAATGTGATTTCAGAACAAAGATTACTGTGATTTACAACTAATCCTTTATCTTTCTGAAACTGTGGTAAATCTGCATTTACCGCATCTTCAAACATAATATAAGGCTCTCCAGTTTCCATTCTGTTTTGGAGTAATTTTACCCATAATGTTCTAGCACTAACAACACTTTTTACTTGCCCACTATGTGGGTCAATTAGCTCCCAAGAGTCATCAAAGCCTTCCTCTTTAGTAGCTCTATGTATAATTTCCATAAACTTATCAGGTACTACTACACCGTGATGTAGGTTAAGACATTTACGATTGCTGTCTCCGCCTGTCGGTTTACGAATATCTAAAAATTCTTCTATTTCAGGGTGAGACATGTGCAGATAACCTGCGTAGCTGCCTCGTCTTGTAACTCCTTGTGAAAAAGCAAGCATTTCTGCATCAACTACTTTTACAAATGGAATTACACCTGTTGATTCTGAACCTTTTGATGTTTTTGTTCCTTGTGAACGAACTGAACTCCAACTGCCTCCAATTCCTCCACCGAATGATGAAAGAAAAGCATTTTCAGTATAGTGTTCAGTTATACCTTCTCTTGAATCTTCTACATAATTTAAGAAGCATGAGATTGGCAGACCCCGCTTAGTCCCTCCATTTGAGAGAACAGGAGTTGAGAACATAAACCATAAATTACTTGCATAATCATATAGTCTTTGTGCGTGTTCATCATCATCTGCAAAAGCTTGGGCTGCCCGTGCAAACCCTTCTTGAGGAGATTTTTCATCTCCGACAAGATAGCGATCTTCAAGAGTTTTAAAACTGAACTCTGTCAGTAATTTATCTTTGCTATAATCTATTTTCATTAGAATTTTCCTTGTAAAGTTTTATTTATAACTTCTTTATTTTCCTCTCCGATCGCATCTTCACAGTAAGCTAGTAAATCCATAAGTTCAACATTTTGTAGAAGTTGTTCTGCATTTTCGTTGACCGCTTGAATATATTTATACTTGCCTTCTATTGGGCATGCGTCATAGATGTCAAATACTGTTCCATATTGTTGCATTAACTGGACAGCACGTTTTGGACCAACACCTGGTACTCCAGGTACATTGTCTCCTTTATCGCCTGTAAGACACTTGAAAGTGATATAATCTTCTATTTCAAAATCATAGTGTTCATCCCAGTTGTGTACTGTTGTTTCTTTTCGAGTAACTGTACTAAATCTCGAAACTTTGTCATTGATTAGTAAATCCCAGTCTTTATCAGATGAAATTAACCAGCAATCATCAAAGTCAAAGTTCTTTGTAATATAGGCAGCAATATCATCAGCCTCTACACCTCGAAAGTGAAAAACTGGATATTTTTCTTTTATAAGAGTAAGAGTGTCTTGAAATTCTGCCATAAACATTTCAAATTCTTTTGCCTCTTGCTCAGTTTGTTCTGCATATCGTTCTTTACGATTTGCTTTATATTCGGGGTATATCTCTTTTCTGTAAGAGCTACCGCCATCAGCACATACGATAATCGTACCTGCTTTGTAAGATTTTGCTAGACTTTCGATTGTTCTAATGTAGTCATACTTAAAATCAAGTATATTTTGATGTTTCCATCTAAATGCTACATTTAATCCATCAACTATCAGCAAGTTCCCAATCGGAGCAGGGGCTCCAAGGTTCGCAATTGTAGTCGCCATTTGTAAACTTTATCTCCTCATTTTCTAGCCAGGGTTCTGCGAGAGTTATATATGCACCCAGCCAGGCAATATGCATATATCGCAATGTATTTTGTGGTCTTCGTACTGTTGCAACGAAGAACTTACCATAGTTCTCACGAAAGATGAGTAAAGGTTCTTGTTCCATGTCTTGTGCTTGTTTGCATAATTTGCTCCACCACTTAAAAAGGTTATTACTCTTTTGGGTAAATATCTTTGAGTTAAAGCCACTATCTTTGTAAAACTTTACTTCTACACAAAATATATTATGTTTGCCATGGACTCTTAGGTCTCCTTTTATTTTACCGCTACCAGAGCCTGGAGTTTGTTCCCATTTTTCTTGTGTTATTCTATCTAACATAGAGATTACTTGTTGTTCACCTCTATTTCCTTTTTGTCGTGAATTAACCATCTAATTTACTTACTTCATCTTCCTTAATTACTTCTATCTTCTCTAGGAGTGGGTGTGTCCAACCATGGGAGACTATATATGTATTCAAATTTTCTTCTTTCAACAGTATTTCAACCAATCTTTCTTTTCCTAATTCATCAAGAACGTTGGTAACTTCGTCTAGAAATAGAATGTTAATTTGAGACTTGGAAATACTACTCATTAGTTTACGTATTGCAAGAAGTGTGGCAGTATTTACTCTTGCTAACTCTCCTGCACTCAGTGATAATATATCTACTGATTTTCCATTATCTTCTATAATTACATTCAATTTGTCATTTAGAACTACAAATTCTAGACTAAATCTACCATCACTAAGCTCTGCTAGATATTCGTTTGTAAGTTCTTCTAAATCTTTTACAAGATTCTCTATTTTATATGCAAGTAGTCCATTTGTACTAAATGCTTTTTTCAATATTTCAACACTTGCTAACTTATCCTCTACTTTTTCTAAATTTTCAATAAGTTCTGCAAGTTCAGTTTCAAAATTTGTTTCTTGCTCTACAATAATAGCGATACGAGTGTTATGTCTTTCTACATTATTGTTGTGGTCAATAGCTTCTCTTAAATCAGTTTGATACTGCTTGTACTGATTACTTAATTCAGCTATTCTGTACTTCAGCTCTTCAGCGTCAGGAATATCACTACTTAGGTTTTGGTCAATACTTCTGTATGTTTCTTCCCAGTGCTTAATTCCTCTTTTTGCCGATTCATGAATTGTATTCTTCGTCTTGACCTCTGTAAGCCGTTCAGTTTGTTTTTGTATTTCCTTTTCACAATATTCCACCGTTTTTAAATGCTTTGCCATCTGTCCTTTAATAAAATCAATGTTTACATCTTCGCCACATGTAGGACATTCGTGCGTTTCTAAGTCTAATAATCTTTGATACTTGTCGTACATTGATTGTTCATAAGCTTGCTCACTTTTCCAAGTAGCAATACTTTCAATATATTGAGTTGTATCAAGTTTTTCAGGGTGTTCAGCCAATAGTCTTCTATGTTCATGAATATCTATGGACTCTAATTCCTTTCTGTAATAATTATTTTGATTAATTTTTTTGATATTTTCGGAGATATTTTCAAACTCTATTTGTAATGAACGTAAAGTTTTTCCATCTTCTTCTGAATATTTTGGTAAATCCATTTTTGATAATAGTGATGTATCTTCCAATTTATTGTCTTTTAACCATTTTTCAATAGTTGCAATTTTCCCATCTACTCGTGCAACATCGGAACCAAGGGTTCTAGATAATTCACGAAATACATCAAAATAAGATACATACTTATCTAACTGTAATAAATCAATCAAAAACTTCTTACGGTTTGTGTCGGTGGCCGTAAGAAATTGTAAACTTGCATTGGTGTTTTGATAGACAATCTGTGAAAAAGTCTTAAAGTCTATCCCAATAATTTCTTCTAATGTTTTATAGGTATTTGTCGCGGTGTGCGAAGAAATATCCTCACCGTTTTTAAGCAATTTAACTTTAATATTTGCACGTCTAACCACGTCAATGTGATAAGAGTCTTCGTTTACTGTAAAATCAAGAGCAATATCATACCCATTATTTACAGTTCGATTTGCAATATCTGCTTTTTTAATACCTTTGGAGTTTTTATTGAATAGAACTTCCTCTAAAATTAGAGGTATAGAAGATTTACCAGCACCATTTGTGCCGATAAGTTGTGTTAAATTGTCTCTATTGAGTTCTATTTCATTGTCTGAGCCGTAACTAAAACAATTACTCCATGTTAGCTTCTCTAGCGTGATCACTGAATACTCCTATAATTTTTTTAACTTTATCTTCATCAAGTTCAAGTATGTAAGAGAGATATTCTCCTAACTCTTCCTCGATTGTCATTTCTTTGTCAAGTATGAGAGTTGCTTCTGTCTTTCTCTTGATAACTTTTTTATCAAGTAGGTCAGAATTTTTGACCCCGCTCAAGTCTGAAACATCTCCTTCAACTTCATAAATTGTATGGTGCCATTCTGTCTGCACCATTTCGTCTGTACTTGTAACTGTTTTACGAATTAATTGAGGCAAAGTAAATTCATGCCATGTCCAATCAAAATTTTCATCAATTACCAAGTATCCAGTTTTAACTTCGTTTCTATGAAATGACGTAGTCATAGGGCTTCCAGGATACACAATATTTCTTTGAGTATTCTCGTGAGCATGTAAGTCTCCTGCAAAAACCAACTTATACTTGTCAAATCTTTCTAAGTCTACTTCTGGTGTAACATGTGGTGGTATTTCTCCTCTCACATGAGTAAATAAATAATCTGCATTAATATTCTCTATACTTTTCTTTTTGTGTAAATCAGCATAAGGTAATATTGCCCAATTATCTTCATGATATGTTTCGGTAACTACTTCTACTAGAGGGTTTAATTCATTTGTCACTCTTATTAAATTATCAAAGAATGTTTTATTTTTTCTAGTAGCTTCATGGTTACCGTCATATATTATTGTTCGTACTTTTGTATTTTTTACAAAATCAAAGTAAAGTGTTAGTTCATCCATGGAAGGGACTCTATCAAACAAGTCCCCTCCAATGATGTGTAATTTTATATTATGTTTTTCTACAGCTTCTTCTATTTGTTGAAAAAATAACTCATATCTTGAGCATGCCCAAGGCATTGGTACGTTTTTCTGTCCCAGCTTTATATGCCAGTCTGCTGTAAATAAAATCATCCTACAAGTTCTTCCCCTGGTGTCCATTCACACCCTGTTAATCCACCTGCTTTTATAGCCTGTAGAGTTCTCAAAACTTCGTTTGCATTTCTGCCTGTGTCTAACGCGTTTACACTTACATGCTGTACTATATCATTTTTATCAATAATATAAGTTGCTCTGTAGCAAACACCTGCGTCTTCATGAACTATCCCTAGTTCTTCTGCAAGTCTTAATCCACAGTCAGCAGCAAGTGAGTGATTTATGTCTCCAATGAGTTCGTTATCTTTTTTCCAAGCTAACTTACAAAACTCATTATCCCCACTAATACCAATTACATTTGCCTCATCTACTAAGACGTCCATGCCCGCTATTTCAGTCGGGCATATAAACGTAAAATCTTTCGGATAAAAGTAGATTACGGTGTAATCGTGCTTTAACGGATCGTAGTGTTCTGTAACAGAAACTTCTATAAATTCGTTATCTTTATTAACACCCTGCAATTTAAATGCAGGAAACCTTTCTCCTACTCCTAACATTAGATATCAAACTCCTCATTAATTACTTCATCCGCATCAGAATTAGCAGAACCACTTCTGATTCTGTCTAACAGTTCTTTTTGTGCATCAGCAGTAGGTCTTGGTAGGACTTCATCCATTGACTTAAGATCAGCAATTAATTCTTGCTCTTCTTCTGTAAGTGGTCTTGGTTTACACTTAAGTGGTTGTAATTGATACTCCACATTGTAAGCCATTGGGCCAGTCTTAAGTCTTTTGAAGTAAACGTCCCAACCAGTATCTGGGTCGGCAGGATCGCCTAAATCTTCAGCTGCTAATATGATTTGCTCAAGTAATTTCTTTTTAAGATTAAGAACTTTTACTTTACCGCCATGTATACACTGAATAGCGTATGACCATGTGCATTTCATATCTGGATAATATTCTCTTACCCAATCTTTCTCAAGATTTGTAAATGCTTCCTTCTCTCTATCAAAAGATAGACATTCGAAAGGAACATTCTTATCATTCTCTCCTTTTAGCCAGTAAACATATCTTGCGCATACATCACCGACTAAACGTACTGTATTATCTCCTTCTACATATGTGTAGGATTCGATTTTTCCTTTTTGGGCTTCGCCCTTTAATTTATTAAATGTTAATGCCATTGCATTTCTCCTTTAGTGACTTCTTCAAATTTAAAATGTATTCTATCATCTTCAACCCAAAGTAGTCTATTCTTTGTTATAATATCTTTCTCCCCAGTAAAGTGAAGAAAGTCCAGTGTGGTATCTTTTCTTTTTTGATACTCAAAATAATTGCGGAGTGAAGCGATACCTGCATACTGCGCAATCTCCACGTCTGAGTACTTATTTCTTTGAATGAGCAAAGGTTCAGGATTCAACAAAAAACTATCTCCATGGAAGCTTTTTGTCCAAAACTTGAATCTTCTATCATTTCTATTAATTGGAGGTTCTTTTCGATAAGTTAAAATGTAAAGGATGGTAACTATGTCACCAACTTTTCCTTTTGCTTCTTTTCTTATCTTTTTCCAATTATAGAGTATCATTATATCAAAAATTTAACCTAATGTCAAGAAGTATTTTTCGATGCTCATATCGTTTCAACTTCATAACCTTGTTTCATGTAATACCCCATTCTCGCATTAGCCTGACGTCTAGCTGTATTACCGACTAAGTGAATATCAACTATAATCGGTTGAGGTTTATCCTCATGTATTCTTATAATACGACCGACAAGCTGTGTAAGTAGGGGCTCGTTGTTTACTGGAGTTGCTAAAATTAAACAACTAAGACAGTCTACAGATATACCTTCTGAGAAGATACTCTGTGTTCCAAATAAAATATCTTTTTCTCCAAAAATTCCTTTTATCATCTTAGGTCTTTCTTCGTGTGGAACTTCTCCAGTTACACAAATAGAATTATCTCCCACAAGTCTATGACATTGTTTTAGAAAATCAACTCTATCTGATACTACTAGTACTTTATGCCCTTGAGCAGCATACTTGGCAGCTAGTAATGCCATCATATTTTGGTACTCCCAGTTATATGCGATTGCATTTATACGAGAAGCCCAAGGCGTGTTTGCACCATCTGGGAATCTTATTCCTGACTTAACAGTATGTACTTTTGGTACTAAGTAGTTCTCTTTTGGTGGTTTATACACATTTGTATTGAAGTAATCACGAAAGATAACATGACGTCCATCTTTTCTCTCCATCGTTCCCGTTAAACCGATTTTATATCTTGCGTTACTAGCGTCTACAATGCGAGTGAACGTAGGGCTACTCACATGGTGCATTTCATCAAGTATAATTGTTCCAAAAACGTTTTTTATATCGTCTATTTTTCTATATAGAGTTTGTACATTACCTACTACAAAAGAATGGTCAATATCAAATTGACCACTTCCTATGATTCCAGGTATGACTCCAAAGACTTTTTTTACTTCTTTTTCCCACTGCGATCGTAACGCTAAAGTGTGCGTTACAATAAGTGTTTTTTGTTTTAATTTATTTGCGATAGCTAAAGCTGTAAATGTCTTTCCCCAACTGACCCAAGCGTTAACTATACAACTGTCGTTGACATCGTCATATACCGACTGTTGCGAAGGTCGTAAAGTAAACTTAAAATCAAAACCTTCTATTGGTGAATCAACACGCTTATCAATTATTTCGTAGTCTTCTGGTATTAAATCCGTTCTTCCGATTGGTAGGGTAACTAAACCTTTTCTAACTATGCCCATATTCTTTATAATGAAAGGTGGGTCTAATGGATTTCTTGGAGGTATAGCATAAGTAAGTTCTTCGTCAAGTTTAGACTGTAAAGAAGCATCTACTTCCATGAATATTCTATTTCTTAAAACTGCCTTCATTTATTATTTATGTGAACTCAGGGCCGCTATACCATTGTACTAAGGAGTAACGAGTCCCTCTTTTTACGTGAGAAATTCTATGAGTAAGAGCGGAGGGAAATACTATTACAGTACCTTGAAGTCTTAAATCTATGGGAGTTTCTAAAACTTCTGTTCCCCAATAACTTTTAATTTGTAAGTTTCCACCCTCATAGTCTTTAGGATTAGATAAGTTTACAGAAACTGATAATTTTCTATTTACTGTTCCAGGTGTATTAGTTACATCTCTATGCCAGTTATAAAAATAACGAGTTTTATATTCTCCAAATTGCACAGGTTCTTTATTTGTAATTGTAAAGTTCCAGCCTGTTTCTATATTTGCTAGAGAAACATAGCTTTGTATAATTTGCTCTACTGGGTGTGCATCAGGAAACCAAGCAACATTAGTTTTTCTATATGTTGCATCCATTCCTTTCTCTTTTGAATCTGGGGTGTAAATTCCTGCTTCTTCTATATCTAAGTTTTTACCCATCTCTATAATCTGTTCACATGCTTCTACAGGTATTCTATCTTCTGAATACCAAAAAGGGTAATTAAGTACTTGTCTCATATCTTTCTCCATGTATCTTTCTTCTTTTCATTACTATACTCATATATGAAAGAAGGTCGACCATCTATATAAGCAACTCCTGCATATTTTCCTTTTACAGGTCTTTTTTCTTCAAATGGAAAAGGTATATTCTCTATCCATATAAGTGTTGCTACATCTTTTTTATTTTGTCTTTCTATCTTTTTAAATTTAATATCTACTTTTTTGTTTTTTGTATATCGGAAAAATTTTCCATAAGTATCTATAAAGAATCTACCTCTATGCTTACACAGACCACGAAAGTCCTCAATCATATATCTAAGTTGATATAGATTTTTATGAGGACTTTGTAATCTTCTTTGACCAAGAGTTTGGCCAGTCATGTTTTTATCGTCTACTATCTGTGTGTCACAGAATAATAGCCCATCTCTTTCTTCTACTTCATCAGAATGAAGAACATAAATAGGAAACTTAATATCATGTAGTTTCATACTTAGCAGCGAACTTACCCATGCTGTAATCTTCATCAATCTCAAAGTCGCAACCGATTGGACAGTCAGGTATTGAAAGTCCTCTATCTTTCTGAACATTTCTTAAAAGTATATCTTGATACTCTTGAATGTAATCATCATCAACTTCTGCAAGAATTGAGTCATGAACTAGAGCAAATATTCTCATATTTTTCTCATATCCTCTTTCACATATTTCTTTATGGGCATCAACAGCACCT
>Ga0208899_1001129_pt1 | contig 19017 bp, 35 predicted proteins | sample VirMetDEL_Nov_24_FD_184518 | JGI IMG/M metagenome (GOLD analysis project Ga0208899, IMG submission 184518) | Aqueous microbial communities from the Delaware River and Bay under freshwater to marine salinity gradient to study organic matter... | ecosystem: Environmental > Aquatic > Marine >... | reverse complement strand
AAATTTTGGTACAGAAATAGAGCTTCTGGAATGGTTAAAGGAGCATTTATAATGTATGAATTTTGTTTAATTGTTTATTTAACAATGGAAGAACCAAATTATATCGGCAACTTTGAGAGTTGTGCTGTAGCAAACAATTATGTAAAAGAGTATTATCACGATGCTCCATACACTGTTTGTTTGCATGAAGACTATATTGTTTTACCATCTAATTTTATAAAACAGGAAGTACATTATGGGAAAAGGTAGTGGTCGCAGAATTGAAGATACTAAAAAAATAGAATCAAATCCATTTTGGGAAAATACAACGTTCGCTAAAAAACAAAAGGAAAAAGAACATGGCAGCAAGTCCAACACAGCTGACACTAAAAAAACTCAGGGATGATGGTTATAACACAGTAGCGATTACTGAAAAATGGAATCCACATGCTCGCGTTAGGCAAGATCTTTATCAATGTATAGACGTCTTAGCTATATCTGATGAAGGTGAAGTATTAGCAATACAATGTACTTCTAAAAGCAATATGAGTGCGCGTATACATAAGATAGAGGATAATGAGCATATATCAAATATACGTGCAGCTGGTTGGCAATTTGAGGTTTGGGGTTGGTTTAAAAATAAACAGGGACGATGGGAGGTTAAAATTGCGGACGTATCATAATGACGATCATATCTTTGAAGATTTAGATGGAAATAAAATAAAACGTGTGCAGTTGGTAGAAAAAATATTAACCTGTATTGGTGATGGTAAAAAAACATGTTTGGATATATCTAAAGAATTAAATTATAAATACCAAACGATTAAAAATATTTTACGTAAGCTTGTATTACATAATTTACTTATTGCTAAGCCGTCAAAAAGCTATACGTATTATTCTCAAATCAAGAATTCTTGTTTATTAGCAGATTTACTTTATAATGAAGAAAAAGTATTAAAGAATTTTAAAATACTTAGCAGGAAAACATACACAGTTGAAGATGGTAAAAATGTTTCCTACGGTGGTAGTAATGGCTCAGATTTAAGAAGTAGAAGTATCTGGGACTCAATATTTGAAAATGGAGAGTAATATGGAACAAAGGTCAGAAGAATGGTTTAGAGCTAGATTGGGCCATGTAACAGGATCTAGAATGACAGATGTATTAGCTAAAATTAGAAACGGTGAAGCGTCTGTAAGAGCAAATTATAAATTACAACTGGTGACTGAAAGATTAACAGATGAGCCAGTAAAAAGTTTTTCAAACTCTATAATGCAGCAAGGGATAGATAGAGAACCTGAAGCTAGAGAATTATATGAGCTTGAATACGGTCCAGTGCAAGAAGTAGGTTTTGAACATCATCCTACTATTGCTTGGTGCGGTGTCAGTGTTGACGGTTTGACTGAGGATAATGGAATTATTGAAATTAAGTGTCCTTTGGAAACGACTCACACTAACACTTTAATAAAAAAAGAAGTGCCGTCAAAATACATACCTCAAATTCAATGGGGTCTTGCTGTATATCAGCGTGAGTATTGTGACTTTGTTTCTTATAACCCTTCTTTTCCTAATGAAATGAAATTGTATGTACATCGTGTGGTGAGAGACGATGATTACATAAGAATATTAGAGGAAGAAGTGCAACGCTTCAACGAAGAAGTTGAAGAGATTTTAACTACATTAAAGGAAAATAATAATGGCTGAATATGATAACAAAAATACATTCGTGTTATTTAAGAATGATAAACAAGGTAATGACAAGAGACCTGACTTAACTGGAACTATCACAATGGAAGATGGTACAGAGATGAGAATGTCTGCATGGTTACGTGAATCTTCTAAAGGTACTAAATTTTACTCAGGACAGATTCAGGCAGCTGAGGCAAAAAAGCCGGAGACGGTGACAGACTCAATAGACGACATTCCGTTCTAGAGAATCAAAAATTGAGACTTGATCCGAAAAAAGTTAGATTTGATGGAGTGACAGTTGTACCTGAGAGGGATAATAAACGACTGTCTACTCAACATGAAAGGATATTTTCATTGATGATGGATAGACGATGGAGAACATTATCTGAAATATCTAAGTTAACTAATGCTCCGGAAGCTAGTGCATCCGCCGCTCTTAGAGATTTTAGAAAAGAGAGATTTGGTAGTCATACAGTAAACAGGCGCCATATCAAAAACGGTTTGTTTGCATATCAGCTAGAGACAAATGAAGGATAGAGTTGTGAGACACGTTCCTAAAGAGAACTTAAGATACATGCCAGAGTCTGGATCTGTATTGGGTGGTAGAGTGCGGAATAAAGATTTGGTAAGAGTAGCGTTAAGTCACCATTGGATACGTAACAACACTAAGAAGTACAACAGATTAATGGGGGAGCTATGAACTCCCCTATTAAACACAATCTTGTGTTTCAAGCAAACGATGTATATAGGAATTACTTATTGCACACATACATTGTTACCTCAAAACCAAAACGCATTTCTGTTGCTGATGGTGTTGTCCACATAACAAATCTCCTTTCTTCTAGATTTAATGTAATTATACGCTCCGGCATTAATTTTGATAAAAGTATAGGATTATTAAAGGGTAATGAAAATGCTTAATTATTTAACTATTGTATTACGTGTATTACTTGTAATACTATTATCTATAATATTATTTATTAATTATAGTTTATACAAAAAAACAAATTACTTAGAATTTTTATGTCACAAAGGAAAAGTTATTAAATCAATAGATAATTCCGGTGTATACTTGGAATTTTCAGGCATGTCATGTGAGCATACAAAAGGCATGTTAATTTTTAGGCCAGACAATGACTGATATAGTAGATAAAGTTTTAGACGCAATAGGTAGAATGCAGCAAGAAGAAGTAGATTATTATTTAGATGATAAATTTAATGAATTGATTTTGCATGTAAGGAAAGATATAGAACAGCTTCCTAAAGATGCAATAGAGCCTACTCAAGCATTGATACAAACTGCTTTTGAGTATGGTGCCAACGCTGGGGTGAACTTGGTTACACAGCAAATTTCTAACGGTAGCGTTTATGATTTACCAGATGACGCTCAAATACATTAAGGGGTTATTATGAATGACGTAGTAAAGAAACCAAAATGGTATGTTAGATACGGTCTAGAATGTTATGACGTAATTAAGTATCTCATACATAAATTATCGCCAATTGAAGCTGTGCATATGGCTAACCATACTAAATATGCAGCTAGATTTTTAGAGAAACATGAAGATCCAAAATTGCAAGAACAGGATTTGGATAAAGCGAATGAGACTTGGAATTCATTTTATTTGGAAGCAAAGAAAAGATTTGTACCTAAAGGTCCAATGATTACACCTGATGAATGGATAGAAGATCCACTACATGACGAGGATTAATATGAAGTGTACTAAAAAACAACTAAAGATATGGGAAAAAAATTTAAAGCAGGGTTATAGGTTTTTTCAACCACATAACGCATTACAACCAACTCCACGCACTATGAGGGAAGTAGAAAATGGCTATAAAGTCGCCAACATTAAAAAAATGCTCGCACTGTAAAGGCCCTGCAAAATTTTATAACAAGAAAAAGTACTATTGTGCTTTTGATAAATATTTAAATGGATACTGCAAGAATGATAACAAAAAGAATAGCGATTGATGGTGAGTGGTTCACTATTCAAGTATTTAAAGAGGAAGATGGTTTAAGAATGGAAATGGTGCATGATATAAAAGGAAAGTTTTATAAAATGTATCCGGACAATAAAATTAAGATGGAGGATTTTTCTTAGGTCGTTTATCCCAGATCAGGGTTAGAAAGTATTTAATACCTTCTACCCTTTTTTCATCTGTTAGTTTATTTAAAAATTGAACTCGCTGATGAAATGGTTTTTTGCTTAATGATAATGCTTCACACCACAGCATATATTTCTTACTATAGTTATCAACAATCTCACCGTCAGGTAACTCAATCTCCCTGACATGTTTAATCGTCATAGTCCTCCATATCAGCGTATATAGAATCTACAATTAATTCTAAAGAAGTTCCGTCAGTAAAATACATCACCATTGTATCTTCGTTATACACGATATCTACATGGCTAATTTGTTTATCTACTAACCAATCTGCTATTTCATTGATATCTTTGATTTGCATTTTACATTCCTATGATATATTCAGGCTTGTTAAAGTTTTTAATGGCTTTGTTTTTTCTACCCCACTTGCCGCAATCCTTACATACGACTCTGTGATACATTCTGTTGGCATTACATGCATAACCTTTTTTGATTAAATTTGTACTACCGCAGTTGCTGCATACATCATCTTTTTTGTAAGAATTCCAATTGGGGTGGTTGTTTACCCAGCCAATTAGTTTTTGGTACAAAATTTCTGTAAGCTCTACATCCATTTTGTTGTACTTCTTCATTGTGGCCCATGCTTTTTTATTATTTGCCATGCATTGTATCCATAGCTCATGACCAGAATGAGGAACCTTTTTACCAAGCTTTAATGCCTGTGCTACATAATCTAATTTATTACTAGGAAAATTAAATTTACTTCTAACTGTTTTGATTAAATCAATATTTTTATATGGACTAGGTGGCTCTAGATCGTATTTAATAAATTCTTTATTGAGTGTGGGCATATCAAACTTAACGCCGTTATATGTAATAATAGCGTCTGCCTCACATATTAAGTCGTATATCTTTTTAATCATGACTTTAGGCTCATCTTCATGTACAGATGAGAACATGATCTTCTTTTTACCATACCATTTAGCAGCCCAGCACATGACATAACTAGACTCTATAATTTGATTGATGCCAACGTTAGTTTGATAGAGCTGCCACACATGAGCTAAATTTGGTGACGTCTCTATATCCAATGTCAATATTTTCATTTTACATGGCTGAAGAATAAAGCAGCTTCAGCGGCCCTCCTTCTTTCTAGTCCTCTAAGTATTTTACCACCAGCTCTACGATACATAAGTAAAACATCTATCGCCCTTTCCTCGTCACCCCTAAGTAACGCTGACCGTACCGTGCTTCGCTGAAGCGTTCCCAAACCAAGATTAAAGCTAAAAGACACAAGAGCGTCAAACTGATTTTGTGTAAGTGGCACAGAAGGTAACAAACGGCGTAATCCATTTTCAAAGCGTAATAAATCTTTTCTAAGTAAATCATCTACTTCTTCTTGACTCCATTTTCTATCATGTTCTTTAGGTAGTGGGAATGTCTTCCGTTCGGAAATTTTAAGTCTGTGTTGCTGTGGTGTAAGTACATGCCCATAGCCAACAGTCCACAACATAGCAGGGCAAAGATAAGGCTTGTAATGGCAACCCTCAAAGTGTTTAATAAGTTTAATTCCTTCTTCACCAGTTCTCACTTCTTCTTATCCCAATGCCTTGATCCGAACCAGAACCCAATAATTGACGCTACGATAGCCATTTCCTCATCGCTAAATACTAATTCCATTGCAGTTGTAAAATCTACACCAGTTTTAATAGCCCAGATCATTCCGGCAACGTCAGTAAATAATAAGAGAAAAACAAAAATATAGGTGATAATGGGACGAACACTAGCACGGAGATTAACAACCCAAGAAGACGCATTGGCCGCCATGTCAGAATCATGTTTATATAACGCAACTCTTTCTTGCGCATAGGTTTCCATTTCCACTTGATCCGTTCTAAACTCTTCAATTTTTTCTTGAGATGCATATCCAGCCTTTGCCAATTCCATAGCACGTTCCATTTCTAATCGTGCCATTGCTTGTTCATGTTTTTGATCACCTTTTTGTTTAAAAAAATCTAATACACTTGGTAATCCACTCGTAGCAAATCCTAAAATACCTGACAATATACTTAACACTAGTAACTCCTATATTTCATTTTCATCAAAACCATACTCATCAGCTATATGTTTACGTAACTCTTTAAAGTTTTTATCATGTCTTAAATAAGACTTACCGTAATAATAATTAGCCATATGTATTATTTCATGCACCATAGACTTGATTAAGCTAGTTAAAAATCTATGTCTATCCGGACAGATGCCAATAGTATCTGGATCCGGTGTATATGTTGCCATGACATTATCTTCTACAGGCAACAGCTCAAACTCAATTTCATTTGCTGGTGGTAATCCAACATCTCTTAAAACTTTAGTAGCAAGCAACATCTCGTAGACTGCTTTGACAGTTTTAATGTCTATTATCATCTAGCCAATGGGTTAGTAACTGCACGTTTAACAACGTCTAATTTATCTTCAACGCTTTTCACTAATGTATTTACCTCGCTCTTAATAGCATTGCCAGTAGCTTCTGTCTCACGCTGTGTTGCTTTGCTTAATGCTATTGCTTCTTTACTTAATGCATAAGACTCACTAGCCTTTTCTTGTAATCTTATATTAGCATCTAAAGCCTCTATTTGACGCTCTTTAATGCTATCTAATTGTGTTTGTAATTGTTGTATATCTCGCTTCATTCCACCTAATGATGAAGTAGCTTCAATCGTTTGATTCATCTTAATATAGAAACTGGTTAGACCATAACCGCTCCCCAAGACTATTGGAGTAATTAATATAATAATCCTCGCTATCGTCTTGCTTGAGAAATTCAAGGTAAAGCTCTTCAGCTCTTTTATGCTCATTTGGCAGCTCCTGTAGTATACTAAACTGATCAGTCAGATCAGGCTGGTAAAATTTAAATACTTGATTAAAAATTTCTTGAGAAAGGGTTAGTCCAAATCCATGAACAATTTCTTTTCTATCATCAACGACCTCGTTTACATCTGGTTTAGAGTCTTTATCGTTCCCATCCTCTTTTTCTTCTTCTACTTGTTCTTCGCTATTGGTTTCATCGTTGACATCTTCACGGACCTCTGCGACAGGCTCATCAACAGGTTCTTGTGATGGACTAGTCATCTCCGGCACACCTGCTGCCGGTGCAGTTGCAGTACCTACACTCATGGACGTGACAGGGTTTGAGATTGGATTGGTGACTGATATTGGACTTACTGGATCTATAGCGCTGGGCTTGCAAGTGTTTTCTGTTTCCATCCACTCTAGCCACACTGGTTCTCCGTAAGGGTCTGGACATGAGCTTATTCTTGTTTGAACAATCTGGCCTTCCATGCCAGAGTCGCATGCCAAAGTCCTAGAATCAGGTGTCGCAACGCAAGAAGGGGGATCCATAACGCAGAGATCAGAAGATAACGACCAATCAGACCAAGCCTGCAATTGACAAACATACGTTCTACTAAAATTACGTCCTCCGCTATAGTGAGGCTCGCAAGCTTCTGTTTTGTATTCAACAGTATCAACACAAAAGTCAATTTTATATTGATCACAAACTGGGTCATCCGGCCTATAAGATACGCACCAAAAATCTCTAACGGCGATTTCAGGATCAATATCAACGCAAGCAAGAGATTCTTCAACCATGTAACCATCTTCATCAGGTGTGTACGTACAATACCAAGCATGAGCATTACTCCAAGTTAACGCCAGTAGTAACAGTAGGCGGTGTCCAATCTTTACCATATTTTTTATGAAATACCTCTGGTTTTAAATCATACCACGCACGAATGGCTGCATTGCCTATACTGCCATATATAGGACAGGCGCTTCCGGAATCTAGCATAGCCTCAAATATTTCAGGCTGTTGGCATAATAAGCTTACAGCTGCTACTTTTAGGCCCAAATCATTGAGCAATCTGGCCCTGCGCAGCATTTCGCAATTAGAGTCTACGATAGTTGCTCCACCAGATATAGATAAAACTCCAGTGTTAGCTCCCCCTGATACCCCTGCGCGGCACATGTCACTCCCATAAGCTGAGATACTTGGACTATAGGCGGAGGGCGTTGGCATGCCTTTATAATTTATTGTTGTTTCATCAGCCTTTGCATACATTACAAAGAATGCTAAAGAAAACACAATCATGAGCATTATTAGTTCATCTTTCAATGACCTACCCACCCTCTCAATAAGAATGCAACAATGCCACCAATAAACGAAGCAATAGCCATACCTACCCAGAAACCGCCTTTAGACTTATTAGCTAAAGCTAGCAGCTCTTTAAGATCTTTCTCCATTGCTGACTGTTGCTCTTTGAGTTGTTGTACCTCCGCCGTCAACCGGCCTATTTCGTATGGATCTATATCTTTCATATCTTCCTACTCTGTATAAGTTAATTGGTGGTAATGTGTATTCATCCCATTTAATCATGGGTTAGGTATATAGCCGCGTTGGAAATCAAATGCTCTTTCACCGACCTGCTGACCTGTGACGGTTGGTGAAGTTAATCCACGTCTTGCTTGACCTAATAAATTAAATACAACATTTGGAGCATTCACACCTTTTAATTCTTTAATTACTTTAGCTAAATCTTTGCCTTTATATGATGTAAGAATATCAATGACTTCTTTAGCAACACCTTGAGCCATTTGCTCATTAGCTATTCTAGAATCCTGTGCTAATACTCTAGTGACTCGTCCAATGACATCAAGATTTGGGTCTATGTCATATACATCGCCAAAGAATTGTTTGTATGCAGTTGCTCTTGGCATTGTTTGTGATCCAAACATTTTGGTGTATGTTTCAAACATTTCAGACTCAACAATTAAGTTCTTTTTAAATTTATCCCATGCTTTAGGGCTGTCTTTAAATGTTTCTTTTAACACTCTCATTCGCTTAGGATCTCTAATGAATTTTTTCGCTAAATCAGATGATACTAAAAGCTGTTCACCCTCTTCAGCAACGCCTCCTAGAGCATTCATGATAGAACTTACAGCTCCGCTTCTAAATGCTTCTTTTTCTGACCTTGTCATGTTTTTAATCATAGACGCAACCATATCTGGATTATCTAACATATCTTTTTTAAATACATTAGCTCCAAGATTATATGAGTCTAATACTTGAGTATCGCCAGCAAAGATGTTTCTAGCGGTCTGGTACGTTTTATTTTTGCTATCTATATAGTTTAGTAGCTTAGTTCTAGTTTCGCCCTTAGCGCCAAGCATATAACGTCCTACGCCAGTCATTGGTGATTTATCAGCAAAGATTTGATCATCTAGGCCCATTTTTAAGAAATGCATAAATTCAGTATCAATTTTATCTACTTGTTTAAATGCACCTTTGTTTACTAAATCAAGAAGTTTTTCTGGGTCTTGTAAATCTTTTGCGGTTAAGTTTAGCTTTTTAATGACAGCGTCATCCATAGCATATAATCTACCGTTGCCGCCTAGAATTGTTTTAGGAAGCTTCACGCCTTGTTCGTTAGCTAAATCTACCGCTGTAGCATATGCTTTTTGCATGCTAGGACGTTGCAATATGCTTACCAGCTCATCTTCTACTGGTATTTGATACTGGAATGCCTTTTTGTATAATTTATCCGCTACGTTGCCTCGTGCAGCTTTAATTGCAGATACTTCTGTAAACAATTGACCACGCTTACCAAATGCTTGAGTTGTATCATTTTGCAATCTAGTCATCATTCCTGCATTACGTTGCTTTAAGAAATCCATAGCTTTTTTACTATTTGGATTTGGAATCATTTTAGCAATGTCTAACAACATTCTAGGATTGTTACTTAAATCAGCTAATGTATATTGTTTGCCTGTCACTTTAGAAAATTCTACTAATGCTTCATCTACTGAACCAAAATCCATTTCTAAAACATTTTTAACTTTTTCTAACGCTTGTTTTCTTTGCTCGGTTGTTTGCGGTCTTAGTCCAGACATAATCCAGTCTACAGTTTTACCACCAACGTTTTGTACGACACCTAAGCCAAAACCTAATCCAGCTCCAGTTGCTCCACCTAATATTGTAGATGTAGTTTGCTGTCTTACGTCACCTTCGCCTGCACCAAATCCAGCTAAACCGCCAACTAAACCAGTTTGCGCTATGAGTTGAGGAATCGTTTTTACAGCAGTTGGGCTACCAAACATGCCTCTAGTCATATAAGCTGAGGTCAATCCTCCTGCAACCTCTAAACCTAATGCAGTCTTTGGATATTCTTCAGCAAATTGCTCTTCACTAATACGCTCAAGACCTGTAGCAAGTTGTCTAGGACTAATGTTTACTGGCTCTCCACCATACAAATCAAACTTTTCACCGCCTTCAGTTTCAAATGATAAACCGCCAGCTAGTACGTCAGATAACTCTGTAAGTTTGTCTTTGTTTAATGCTAAGTTAAGTAATCCAGTAATTTCATCACCCCAGTTAGCTGTACCGCCTTTTAAGTATGATGAAAAACCTTGTGGCGTAATTGCACCGTTTTCCATGAACTGTTTTAATTGCACACCTTTAGTATCTAGATTTCCAGATATTTCAGCATCTCGTAATGTTGCATATAGGTCACGTAAAATCTGTGTTTCTATTTTACCTGCTGACTGAGGTGGAGTTGTGCGAAATGATGGTATTTTAATATCCTGTGTAATATCAGGAGTAACTGTAATACCTTTTGAAACTAATGGATCTTGAGCCATGTATTATCCTTACTTAAATATACCTTGAGATGTATCTTTATTTATAATATCTTTTGTTGACTCAATTGCGCCAATTTTTTGCAATCTGTTAGCTAAGTCATTTGTTTGATATTGTCTTGATTTTGCAATTTCTTGACCTGTTTGTAATATAAATGATTTAAGTTCAATCCTTGCTCTGTTTGGATCTGTAGCTAACATGTCGCTGTTTGCTAATTCCCATTCAGAAACTTTAGCAGCCAACATTTGTCTTCTGGTTGCAGATTCTTCTAATGCATCAAGCATTAATAAGTTACCTACTGTAGATTTACCAAGAGTTGGACTTGATTCAACAATAAATTGTAGGTCACGGTCAGTTGGGTTAACACCAAGCTGTTTAACCAATGGTGCCACCAATTTTTTACTGATAGCTTCAAACTCTTCTATTTTTGCCAGATCATCAACGTTATAGTTTTTATCAAACAGCTGACCAAATCTAGTAAGTGTTTTAGCTGCTTCAGCACCCCAGCCAGTAGCAAGACCGTTTTCATCAACGCCTAATGGAGCAATGATATCTTTCATACGTTTAAATGATGTAGCTTGACCTATAGCGTCATTACCTGACTGTGCAATCTCATCTGATAGCTTAATGTATGAATCTGAAGCATTACCTTGAGAAACGGTTTGGACGTTAGTCATAACATTTCTACGTGCTTCTGCCATTTGTTTAATGTAATTTAAGAATGCTGGATTTTTTTCAGCAAAAGTAAACTCTTTAATATCTGGAGTAAACATATCTTTGCTAAATTGATATGCACCAAAACCTTCAGGATCTTGTTGCATCATTTGATATGTTCTGTAACCTTCTGGTAATGCTTTAATTTTATCTAATTGCATGTCTTGTAAAAGTTTTTGCAATTGGAATGAGTCCATAATAGATTTATCGTAAGCATTGTATGTTGCTTGAGCTGTAGGAATACCAGACCTTACAAATGATTGAAGTGCATATGGCACTGCAGATCCGTAATTTTTATTTTTAGGTGTTGCTAAGAAATCTAAGAACGCCATACCAGCGCCACGCTTAGCAGATTGCTTACCTATTTGTTGCAATTGTTCAGGAGTAACTGCGCTAGATAAAAATGGTGAAGGTTGAGTAAAAAATAATTTAGATGGATCATCAAACACTCCACCTGTTAATTTATTAACTCCAGTGCCAATCTTACCAGCTCCAGCTGTAATATTTTGTATGAGTTGAGAAAGATCTATTGCCATAATATTATCCTAATAAGCTTCGGTTGTATAAAGAGTAAGGCATTTGTTTCTTTTGCACGCCTGCTAATAATGTGTCTGAGAACTGACCTTTAGCGCTTTTATCAAAACCACCCATGTCAGGCTCATAAGCTGTTACACGATTTGCTGTATTAAAGCCTGTCATTGTAGGTTCTTGTATTGGCATGTTTTGTGTTTCTGGTGTTTGTACGCCAGCTAATACGCCAGTTGCCGTTGCTTTAGGATTATCAGATAAAGCATCTACAGCTGATCCTAAGTTATATTCGCCAATGCCAATTTTATTTAAGATATTGTCTGAGTATCCACCACCAGTTGATACTGCACCTTCAAGTATAGGTTGATCTACTCCCATTCTTCCAGTTGCAGATAACATATCATCTACTGGAATCATATTGCTATCAAGCATGCCAGCCTTGCCAGAATACATGCCTGCTGTTTTTGGGTCCATTAATGGAGGTAGGCCACCCATAGTGTTTGTTACTCCACCAGAAATACCACTTTGTGTAAATGGGCTAATTAACTCTGGGTTACCATATGTTGCATTAGATACAGCACCGGATGTAGTAGCTGCAGTTGTTCCAGCTGTCTCACCAGCTGCAGCACCAGCTCCACCCATACCACCTAACATACCTGCACCAGCTCCACCTAATAGTGCGCCAGTAAAAGGATTTTTACCCATTGCCGCAGATGTTAATCCACCTACTGCAGCACCAATCATTACGGTTGTTGGATCTACCATTACTTAACTCCTTTAATTTTGCCTACTAGATAGCATAGTGGTTCTAAAATCTTACGATATATGCGACCTAAATTATCACGCTTTTTACCTTTAGCTTCTAACCAAATATCAGCTGTTCTATGTTTAACTAAATGCTCTAATACAGCACGAACTACTTTATTCCACCACTTGTTGCCCATTTTGTATGAGATTTTCACTAATGGTAAGAACATTGCATGATATCCAACTTCGTGTTCTTTTTTAAGTTGATCTTTAGAATATTTAAGCCATACAGCGTTTCTAAATGATCCAAAACCATACATTTCGTTCATTGCTGTGCAAATAATTTTTCCACCACCACCACTATCTTGAGTTGTAGTTTGCTGCATAGGAACAGGTGCGCCATATACACTACCAAGATAAGCAGATAGTTTTTGATATGGTTTTTGTTGAGCGTAGTTAAATCTTTCTACGTCAGATGCAAGTTTTTGTGAGGCGTAGTCTTCGCCAATTTGACCTGCCTGTAACATTCTTTCAATGTCTTGATAATCAGTTGCAGCCATTGCAGGAGCGTTAGCAACTGCAGCATCTTGACGCGCACGTTCTGCGGCGTAATTAGAGTAACTCATTTCAGCTGCTTTATTTGCTAATGTATCTGCTAAGTTTTGTGATGCTCTAGATTGTAATTCTTGCATTGCACCAGATCCATAACGACCTGCAGAAGATGATCCAGATTTAATACCTTGTAATGCATCATAAAATTCTTTACTTGCTGCTTTACCAGCACCTGCCATTACTTGGTTAAAGTATGGGTTGTTTTGTAAATATTGTCCACCAATTACATCGCCCATTTGTTGTTGGGCACTAGTTACTAATGGAGATCCTGCAGCTGCTCTTTGTTCAGCAGATTGCAATGCACTTAATGTAGTTTGTGATGCAGGGACATATGTGTCATATGGATAGTAATCTGGGCCTTTTGCCTCATATAATCCTTTTGCTTCATCAAGACCAAAGGTTATATATTCTTTTAACCATTCTGGAATATCTTGAGTTGTGCTAGACGAACCACCACCGCCGCCGCCACCTCCAAACAATCCTCCGCCTCCACCCCAAAAGGTGCATAATTCAATAGGCAGTGTTAATAATTTCCACATTGATAACATAATTTACTCCAAAGGTAATTCATAAAATTTAAATTTAGATTTGTAGCCGTCATGCTTGAAGACTTTTTCCCAACCTCTTCTGCCAAATGACTCTATTTGTTTACATTGAGTTTCTTTAGCAAAATCTTGTAATACGCTAAGCATAGGATCTTTCCATAACTTCAGATCTTTGCCTGCTGTAAAATGCATTGATAATGATTTTGTCTTTGGATATGTAACAATTTCAGTAACTACAAATCCAAGTATTTCTTTATCAAATGCTACCCATAATTGTTTATTTAGTTTTTTTGATTCTTGAACAATGTCATTTGCATCAAATCTACCGTAAGTATATTTTGCTGCACTTTTTAAAAATTCAGGAATTAATTTAACTACTTTGTCAATATCTGGTTTTGGAACTAATATAATATTCATAGGCTCAGTAAATAGGTATTTGGTCTAAATCCTAATTTACCTGCTACTTTTTGCCATGCTTTTCTGTCTGAAGAAAAGGTAATGGTTTGAATATTATCTTGTATTGCAAGATCTTTTAATAGGTTTAAACCAACCTCTAGTTGGTCAGGTTTTTCACAATATGCTGTCCATATATGCATGTTCTGATTAAATATCTGAACCGCAACAAAACCAACATAGTATTTATTATTAACTAATAAATATAATTGAGTTCTGCCTTCATGAACATCACAATAAAGATCTTCAGGAATCCATCCGGTGATAGATTTCGTTACTAGCTTATCAACACCTTTTTTTATTGTTGGCCAATAGCTTCTAATCTGTTCAGGACGTACTAACTGGAGTATCATCCAACTATTATATAACTATAGGTTTTATTTGAGGTGTTATTTGCAAAATGAGTGATAGTAGCTTCGCCAACAGATTGAGAACTAACGTATACATTGCCATAGCTTCTGCCAGATACCATATTTAAAGTTAATATCACTGATGGAATTGCAGGTCTGACAAATGGTGTAGTTTGTGGGCCATCATACCAAAGCTCTACTCCAACATCTGACACTCCACCTGCTACTTCTATATAATCACCAGCATCTAGTGATAGAAAAATATTCATCGCACCAATTAGTTCAGCTGGGTCTCCAGAAGATTTACGAGCAGGCAAACCAAACCGACTTGCAGAGTCTGCTACATCAGTTCCGTTAATGCGAAACCACACATCTGCATATTGACCATCGTTAGTTGTGTTAATTAACTGCAGCGAATACATCACATTGTACACACCTGCATCTCTTACATATATTCTTGATGCGTTTGTACCATCTTGGTATATACCATTGTTTTGTGTAATGTTATCAAACTCTACAACTGCTGTTGTTCCTGTAGATGGAGCAGTTTGTCCAGTAGTAGAATTAATTTCACCATACGGCAAAGCTGACTCTTCAGAACTTAAACTATCTGGAGCTAATAAAATAACTGAATCAGGACTAATTCGTTCATTATATATAGTTGTTTCAGTGGCCCATCCAGTATTTAATGTTACAACGCCGGTATTATTAGTTTTACCGTTCATGGCATTATTAACCACTTCAGATATTACACGTGGCTCTGCTCCTGAATATGGTAATACACGATATTGTCTAGCCATTATCTAGTGCCTTGTTGTTTTACTTCCAGATCTAATCCGACAGCCGTTGTCCAGTTACCAGTTGGTGATACAGATACACGATGATATCTTCCAGCTGCTCTAACATTTGCACGACCTTCGCTAGTTGTTGTGACAGAAGTTCCAAATGCAATATTGTCATCTAATTCTCGTCTTGATGCAATTTTAATATTAGCTGAACCATTGTCTATTTGTGGTTTTACTAAATTAATAACCGTGTTATATCCTAATTCTATATCGCCAGTAATTAATTCAGAATTATATGTAGATCCAGTAAAAGTAACAATTGTGTCGTCTTTTGCTCCGGCAAACAAAAATCTACCACCAACAAACAACCTATCATCTAATGATGCAGGCATTGTGTCTATGTTGGTATATCCTAATTGAGTCTCTAATGCTTCTAAAGTTACTCCAACAGTTGCTAAGTTACCAACTACTGTAGAATCTGTTGTAGCTCTGGACCATTTATTTAATTGCCAATTGTAAATTAATATACTTCGTCCGCCGTCAACATTTGGATAATTCCATACTACTAATTTTTTTACAGGATCAACTGCAGCTGTAATATCTTTAATTTCTGTTAATCTACAATCATTAAAGAAATATCTGTCTACTTTTTCTGTGCCTATTTGCTCAACTATTGTGCCGTCTGTTTTATAAAATCCATCATCAGCTAAAAAGAATGATGTAGCTCCGTATTGCGCAATACTATTGCCTTCAATACATCCTAACCCTCTGGATATAACGTCAAATTGCCAGTAAAATGGGCTCCCAATATATGAGGCGCGATAAATTGCCTTCTCAAGAAATATTATTCCTATTTCTCCACCTGACAGGCCAGTAATGGAACCTCCATCTGGCAAAACCTGTGAATCTGACTGTGATGTTCCACCGGAAACCCATAAAGTTTCGTCATTAGCATCACTCCATTGGACAGTAGATGGAAATGATGATGTTAAATGAGCAGCAAATACAAAGTCACGAACCACAGTGACATATTTTGCAATTGGTGCATTTGTATCTACATCCGCAAAAGCAGTAGACGTGCCAAGCGTCCATGATTGTATTTTAGATGAGTTATTTGCAGCTAAAATAACTTTACCAAACTGAGTAAAATTCCACGCATCTGTACTAGAATATCCACCAGATTTAGATACATCATCTAAACTTAAATCAGTATTATCAAGTTTAAATAGCTTAGTAGATCCGCCAGCAAATGCTTGTACTAAATCACCATATTTAGATACAAATATTTTATTTAAATTTTCAGTTGCAGATCCTGAGTAGTTTTTAGCATTATTAAATGGAGCGTAACCCATAGATACAGGATAAACATTTTTAGCATCTAATAATGCGCCAGAGTTAGCTGGTTGGTCAGGTAGCCACTCAGTAAATTTTAGTCTTTGGACGGCCATTTAGACTCCTACGTCTGGTAATGTTGCTGCCTTTAATTGTTCTACTGTTGTCATGCTGTCTACTTGTGCAGGAGCATCTCTTAATGCTTGTTTTTTAGTAACAATGTCAGAAGTGTCATCACCTGATTCTAACGCTCTTTGAAATTGAACATCTAATGCTTCTAATTTAGGTGTTCTTTCAGCACGAAGTCTGTCTTTAGTGATGTCTTTTGCTTTATTAATATTTACTTGTATAGCCATTATTGCCACTCCCATGCGTTTCTAAAAGTTCTGTCAGACGGTATTTCTGATACATTTACAATATGATATTCTTTACCTGCTGGTACATCTTTAGCAGCTAATTCTTCTATTGTATGTTCTGCTAACCATTCTGCTGTTGGAATAATAATACTAATTCCACCATCATCATTGTTATATACGATTCTTTTTTCCATATTTTTTCCTTATCTAAAAATTGCTACGCCAACTGGATTAAAATCACCTGCAATAGTAACAGTGTCACCACCACCTGCAATATAATAACTTTGAATTCTAACACTACCTGTTGCTCTAGCAGAAGAATTATCCAAAGTTGTAACATGAACTTGGTTTTGTGCATAATAACTTGAACCAAATACAACTGAATAATTGGTGTCAGGCATTGCTGTTGTAAATGTTAAAGTAAAATCTCCTGCGCCATTATCTGTTAATGATGAAATATTAGCACTACTTTGTAATACAGCAGATGGCTCATTAATTGATGCCCATGCTCTAGCACCATAATAAGGAGCAGAACCTGTTGTTGCAGTTAATAATGATGCAGTACCCCATGAAAATGTACCATCACCATCTGATATTAAAGCCTGACCAGATGTACCATTACCACTAACGTTTAATGCATCAGCGCCAACAGCATTATCTGCTATTTTTGCTGCTGTAACTGCATCGTCTGCCAAATCTCCTGTGGCAATTGTAGCGTCTGCTATTTTAGCGCTTGTAACTGCTCCGTCAGCTATATCAGCTGTAGCAATTGTTCCATCTGTAATATATGCAGATGTAATGCTGCTTAATGTTGCAACTGCACCAAGACCTAAGTTAGTTCTTGCTGTAGCTGCATCTGTTGATCCGGTTCCTCCAGCTGCAACTGCTAATGTATCTCCACTAGCTCCAGATTGAAAATCTTTTAAATGGGCCATTAATTCACGAATGGCATTATTAATGCCGCTTGGTGGACAGCCTTCAGCAATATTAATACTATCTATATCAGTATTATTTGCTGAAATTGAATCATAATCAGAAATCTTTACTTTTGCCATTTTTTATCCTTGTCGTAACCATGTGTTTGATTCAGGTGTATCTTCCACCCATACTTCGTTTCCAGTAGTAGAGTCAGTCCATACTTCTGAACCCACTGCACTATCTGACCATTCTTCGCCTAGAACATAACCAATCGCAGTTATTGTTCCATTAGAGTTTATAATTGCATCACCACTAAATGTAGCATTTGCTAAACATTCTGCTAATGCTGTTGCGTTTATACTTCCGTCTGCATCTGCAATCAATCCACCTAGACATGATACTGTTGCATCACCATCTATACTTGCACTAGCGTATGCTTCACTAAATCCATTAGCAGTTACGCTGACATTAGAGAAGATAGAACCACTAGCAACTGCTAGAGAGAATCCTTCTGCATCAAATAATGCGTAACCTGCAATAGCACCACTATTAGTTCTTATTCGTAAATAAGTAACAGATGCACTTGCTGTTCCATTGATTACACCAGTTACTGTTGCTATTCTTGTAGCATCTATGGTCACTGCACTAGATGCGTTGATATTACCTACACCATTTAGAATCAGTATGCCATTAGATTCTAATATACCATTTGTAGTAATAGCACCAGATGATGTTCTTAATCTTACAGCAGCAGATACAAGAGTAGCATCAGCAGTAATATTAGCTTCACCTAATAAAACTGCACCTGCACCTAGTGTACTAAAAGGTGATTGAGAAAATGCACTTATGCCAAACATCTTATTCCTTATCTTATAATTGATACCATAATTCGTTCAGCATCATTGTAATTAGTTGCTGCATGTCCTTGATTAATTCTTAAAGAACCAGTAGCAAATGTTCTAGGAACTGTTTGTTGGTCAAAATATTGAGTGCTGTTATATACATAATCATAATTACCAGCCATTACATAGTTTGTGTCTGGCATAGCTGTAGTAAAATTAATTGTATAATCTCCAACTCCATTGTCTGTTAAACTGCTAACATTTCCACTTGCAAGTATTGCTACTGTTCCTGTTCCATTAAAATTAACCCATGCTCTTGCACTGTAACTAGGTGCAGATCCACTAGCAGTAGATAAAGCATCAGGTATA
>Ga0208899_1001125_pt1 | contig 19050 bp, 31 predicted proteins | sample VirMetDEL_Nov_24_FD_184518 | JGI IMG/M metagenome (GOLD analysis project Ga0208899, IMG submission 184518) | Aqueous microbial communities from the Delaware River and Bay under freshwater to marine salinity gradient to study organic matter... | ecosystem: Environmental > Aquatic > Marine >... | reverse complement strand
CCATCCTTTTGGTGTCATTGGTCCATTCACATCACATAATTCCTTAATATGTGGATATGATAATGCTAGTTGCTCTCGTTCATTATAACTCAACTCTCTTGTATAAACTTGAAATCCATAATGACAAGGTGGAAGGACCATTTGGTCTAATTCACCTACATTCCAAGCATTAACCATCAATCGACGTGAATCTGGGTTTGTTTTAAGATCGTTGATTAGGTTTTGGATTTGGTCAATAGTCATTGTGTAGTGTTCATACCTAGGAGCATCAAGATCATCTGTTTCCCACTTTCTCCATTGCTTACCATAAATAGGTCCTAATTCACCCCACTTCTTAGCAAACTCATCATTTGTTTTGATTTTGTTGATGAATGTTGATTTGTTCCATATATCATCCTCATCGTGACTATTCTTTTTATAATTAGCCCAAGCATCACCATCCCAAATATGGCAATCATTATCAACAAGGTATTTGATGTTTGTATCACCACGTAAGAACCATAACAATTCTGTTACAATTCCTTTCCAATACATTTTCTTTGTTGTGAGTAGAGGAAATCCTTTTGACATTTTGTGTCTGATTTGTCTACCGAATACAGAGATTGTTTCACCATTACGAGTTTGTTTAGTTACTCCGTTATCTAGTATATCTTGTAGGAGCGATTGATATTGTTTATCTAGTTTACTCATCTTTGTTTTGGTTTAAAAGTTTATCATATTTAACGGCATCTTTCCACTTATCAAAGCCTTTTATTTTACCTATCTTTTTATCATATACCCAATATGGTTTATCCGAATTCTCACTCATTTTTGTTTTGGTTTAATCTTTCAATTTTAGATAGTAATTGCTCAATATAATCAATCAATTCATCTTTGGTAAATTCTTTTAATTCACTTCTTTGTTTGTTAGTTATATTCATCTTTGTTTTGGTGTTAGCAAACATTAAAACGATTTACTAATACTGTATATAAATAATGCTACTCCCAGAATCCTTGCTTTGTAAATTTTTCATTTTCATCAAAAAACAAAGTAGAGTAGAACCCACTATATCCATCAAATTTATCACTATAAGTACTTTCATCTTCCCAACCACCTAGCGTTATTTCAAATCCTTCTTTTGTATTATTAACTTTGCAATCTATATCAAAGCCTTTGTACAGTTCAATTGTTTTTTTTAAGTCTGTCATTTTTTATTATTTTTAGTTTGATAAAATATTTCTTTTTAACTTCAGATATTTCTTCTTCACTCATCTTTGTTTTGGTATGTTTTTTAATATAAGACTGTTACAAACCCTTTGAATAGATACATTTTGTCTGATAGTGGTGATCGGGTAACTAATCTCCAAACATATACATCACACGGTACTAAATTATATCCTCCATACGTTCCATCCCAACTAGCACCTGGATCATAAGATTCCCAAACTGTTTCACCATTCCTATTATAAACTGTTAAATGGTACCTATAAATGTTAATACCATGTGTGTACACTTTCCAAGTATTGTTATTCAATTTTCCATCTGGTGTAAAGACATTGGGGGCGTAGATGGTAATATCATCTTGGAATTGAATTGTATCATAATCTATAGGTACCGCTCCAGTTGTATCCGTTTGAGAGAATAACGATGTAGGTAATGCCAATAGTAATAAGGTTAATATTTTATTTTTCATATTTTTATTTTTCATATTTTTGTTTTAAATATTCATTCCATTGCTCTTGTTTTCTTCCGTTGATGAAGAACCAACCTAAATTTATTTCAAACCACTTTTTCATCTTTGTTTTGGTGTTGGTTTCAACGTTTTCAGCAAGTCAATTATGTCAAATAATATGTCAGACCCTTCTGAGTTCTCTAGTATTTTACTGATCTTGCTTTTGATGTGTAGTATCAGTTCTTCCTGTCCTTTGGTGTAATCGTCACTCATCTTTGTTTTGGTTTAATTCCTTTAATTTATCTGATTGCTGTAAGAATTTAGGTTTACCCATGTATCTGCTATACCACTCTTCATCATCTACAGAAGTCTTACCACACTTACAACTAACCATACTCCATCTTTTTTTGGAATCTGTTATAAAAATGTCATGGCATAGTTCACACTGCCACAAACTATATCTTAACTTTCCTTTACTCATCTTTGTTTTGGTTTAATTAAACGCTATCCATGTTAATATTCCAACAATCGCAATAAATAATAGTGGTGGCCATAATACTGACAATATGAGTCCTATTGTTATTAATAAAATTTTTGCGACAACTTTTTCTCTACTTTTACGCATAACCTTTTTAATTTACTTTAATATTTGATTTTTATTACAGTTAATAAATGACTCAATATTACGCATTCTTACTTTGCTAAATGATAATTCTACTTCTCTAGGTGAATATGATTTTGTATCCATATCATAAATTTGATCAATAATTTTTACCTTCACATCAGCTGATTTACCTGAAGAAGTTTTATCAGTTATGCGTATATTTTTTATTCTGGATATGTTTCGGTTTGTATTTATCCAAAGTGTTGGTAATTTATAAGATTCAGTTTCTATAAATTCAATACCTTCTGTTTCTAGTTGTGTGAGTATATTTTCCTGCTCTATACCTTGAATTAATGATTTTAAATTAGTTATTTCTTTATCCAACCCCCACTCTACTTTTCTAGCTTGGCTTATCTCCTCTCTCGTATCTGATTTGATTTGATTAAATTGTTGAAGTATGTCTTGTGATTGATCTAATATGATCTGTCCTACTTTACCTATCAAAATCATTCTTCTTAGTTCAAATTCTGAATTATCTGTTGTGGAATAGAATGAGGTTTGGATTTGTGTAGCAGTTTCACTTTTCCAATCTTCAGATCTAAAATATAAATCCAATACTTCTTTATTGTAACTATAACCTGATTGAGGTCTTGTAAATCGAACTCTATCACTAGATGTTTCTAATACATCACCTGGTTCTAATACAGTGGTGAATACTTGATTGAACATAGTAGATAATAAATCAATCTGATTATTTTCTAATTTTCTACATACCAATCCTGCTTTATTTCTTTTTTCTTGTAATTGAACTAACTTTTGTTCTAAAATTGTAATACGTGTCATACCCCTTATCTTTTTAATTTACTTTAATATATGAAATATATTTTAGAAATCCAAATTAATCCCACCACTTTTCAATATTTTGTTCTATGATTTTGAAAAGCAGCTTTCTAGCTCGATTGTGGTTGATATGACCAATGTTCATTGCTATTCTTTGTTTGTCTTCTTGTTTAAAAGATATAGGTTGAAATGGGCCTTCGCCTGCTAGAACTCTTTTATATACCAATGGATATTTCTTAAAATAATCATCAAAGTTTTCTTCGAGTTGTTTAGATTCCCATGTTGAATGCCCTGGTTTATCTGGGATGTCTTCAAACCAATGTTTGGATATATGATAGTCTGAATATTCTGATGAGTAGTGTTCATCTTGAATTAATTTCATTAATCGAACACAAGTCATCATGATCTCAGCATCCCTTTTTGCTTGGGTATGGATGTCTCGGCCTCCGATATATTTGGATTGGGCTTTGAGTTTATGTTTTAGGATTTCAAAGATATAATGACTATCCCAATTTCGATCTCTCCAAACAATAGGGAACCAATATATCAGATTTTTAATACCTCTCTTAAATTCAAGATGAAAATATTTACCATCATGTCTCCACCAGAGTGAAATATAATCGAGTTTTCTTCTTAACCAAGAACGAGATTCTCTCTCGTCTCGCCATTGATCAAACATATCTTTTTCTGGTTCCATAACTTTTATTTTTATGCGTTAAATATACGAAAGATATTTTAGGAAACCAAATATTTTATGAATTTAAATCTTTAAAGAACCGTTCATATACAGCATTAACTTTTTTATTCGGAATATTGATATTAGTAGTAGTTTTTGTTAGTGCAGATGAACTAATATGGGCCTGATAGTCGAAAATATAGTCAGGACCTTCATTATAGAAATTTTTATTGGGTCTCATTGCACTCATTCTTCTTCGGTAATATCAGAATCATCTTCGATTATTTCAGCATCCTTTATGGTTTCGCAAAATAAAAAATAACCATTTTTCTTTAAGACATGATCTGCTTTAGCCCAATCCCGATATGCTTTTACTATATCCATTCTAGGGTCAGCTGATACAGATTCGCAGAATTTACTAACAGGCAATGTATCTAATAACAGATATGCCGTGTCATTATTGACAATTATATTTGAAGGAATAATCATAGATTTATTTTTTTATATTATCAGAGTAAACTATAAAGACACGTTTAAATTATATGCTCCGCCGAGATGTTTATAACACAATTTCGGCTGCATGATTTAATAACATTTCTGTATTTTTCCATGCATTACATCCCATCCGTTTTCCTTTGCCTTTTAATTTCATATCAGTATAAAAATTAACGTCCCAGCAATTTCCAGTTTTGTCATAATTCAGTATTGCATTTTGGTAAAATACCTTAGAATCAATGACATAGATTTTATTTGCAGCCGCATGATGAAATGATATAGTATCACATTTGCCTTCTTTGTTTTTACCTATATTTTTTGCAGCTGCAGAAGTCTTTCGTATTGACAACTTTTTATGCTCATTGCGAATTACATTATCAAACAAATGATCATATCCATCAGCATCTACGATTTCACCAGTAGCCTCAAAAAACATTTCTAGATATGGTAGTACTACCTGTTCGGAAATTCGGCCAGCATTTACTGTTAAAGAACCGCCACTTTGTAAAAACAATTTAACCATTTCATCTGTGATATGATTACTAACATAAACCGGCATTAACACTGTTCTTCCATTGTGCTGTTTTCTTTTTGTTATCATGTTATCTGTTTTAGATTAACTAATGTATTAACAATTTTAATTATTTATCGGTATATGTTGTTGCTGATAAATCCTCGCGGTCATATTTTTGAAATACACAAATAAAAATTAATTCTTTTGTTTTACTAGTGTTAATTACTTGATGGAAGTCGCCGCCGGGGACTAACACGATATCACCTGGTTCGATAATCGTATAATCGTCGTTTATTCGCATTATACCATCACCTGATATAAAGTGGTATACTTCATCCAAACCATCGTGTTTATGTCCAGAAGTATACCTTTGTGGTCGCAGTGTTGTTTTAGACAACGTTAAATTATTTAAAACATCGTTATCTTCGATGATATATACGTCGTTTTTTCGAACAATGTTATTGTTTTTGGTAATATATCTTGTATTAACTTTATGTATTGCCATTTTTATTGTTTTTATTGTTAAAAAACTATCCATCTACTAGGTCTTGGCGGTTTTTATTTCCGGAATACCAAACATTCGTTACCTACATTTACTCTTTTAGTAGATGGATAGATCTAGTATTTATTACATCATACCAGGTGCCATGGGCATTGCTGGTTCATCACCGTTATCGATATCTGTAACTACACATTCCGTTGTTAGAATCATTGATGCTACAGATGCTGCATTTTGTAATGCAGTTCTGGTTACTTTGGTTGGATCTATAATTCCCATTGCAATCATATCTCCATATTCACCCGTTTTTGCATTATAACCAATACCATCATCAACACGGTCAATCACAGACATTGAATTCTCGCCGCCGTTATCAACAATTTTCTTTAAAGGAGCTGACAACACGCTGTTAATAATATTAACGCCACTAACTTGATCGTCGTTATCACATGACACTTCGTGCAATACATGTGCACATCTCATAAGAGCCATACCACCGCCAGGCACAATGCCCTCTTCTAGTGCTGCTCGCGTAGCTGATAAAGCATCATCAACACGATCTTTCTTTTCTTTCATTTCTACCTCAGTAGCAGCACCTACATATAGCACAGCAACACCACCCGATAACTTTGCTAATCGCTCTTGAAGTTTTTCGCGATCGTAATCTGAAGTTGTGCTTTCAATTTGTGCCTTAATTGAAACGATTCTACTCTGTATATCTTCAACGTTGCCACTTCCATCTACAATTGTAGATTTATCTTTAGTAACTTCAATCTTGTTTGCAGATCCCAACATTGACATATCAAATGAATCCATTAAGACACCACGTTCCTCAGATATTACGGTTGCACCTGTTAATGTTGCAATATCTTCCAACATTTCAGATCTAGTAGATCCAAACCCAGGTGCCTTAACACATACAATATTTAATGATCCGCGGATTTTATTAACAACTAATGTAGAGAGTGCTTCGCCTTCGATATCTTCTGCGATAATCATCAACGGCTTACCTGATTGAGCAACTGGTTCCAAAACCGGGATAATTTCTTTCATATTAGAGATTTTTTTATCAACTAATAATATCAATGGATTATCCATCTCAGTTCTCATTTTTTCTGTGTCTGTTACAAAATATGGAGAAAGGTATCCTCGATTAAATTGCATACCATCAACCGTTTTAACTTCGGTTTCCATTCCTTTTGCTTCTTCCACCGTTATTACGCCGTCATTGCCAACTACTTTAATTGCCTCTGCAATAAGTTCGCCGATAATCGGATCGTTATTTGCAGAAATTGTAGCTACCTGTTTAATTTCGTTGCTATCTGCTGAAATTAATGTCGACATTTCTTTTAATTCATTTACTACTAAATCTACTGCTTTATCAATTCCACGTTTGATATCAATTGGATTTGCCCCAACTTCTATTTGTTTAATTCCTGCATTGATGATGGCTTGCGCCAATACAGTAGCTGTTGTCGTTCCGTCTCCAGCAATATCTGCTGTTTTAGATGCCACTTCCTTAAGCATTTGTGCTGCAGCATTTTCGACTGGGTCTTCCAATTCGATTTCTTTTGCTACAGATACACCATCTTTTGTGATGTGTGGAGCTCCGAACTTCTTGTCGATAATAACGTTTCTGCCTTTTGGTCCTAACGTGCAACTAACTGCGTTTGCTAATTGATCAATCCCAGCTTTTAATTTTAGCCGGGCTTCAGAATGAAAATCTATTTGTTTTGCCATAATTTAATTGTTGTTTTTATTTTTAATATAGATTAGAAATCATAAATAACCAAATTACTATCTTAAAATAGTTACACTTTTTCTAAAAATCTTTTATTTAAACTTTTTGATACTTCCAACATACGAGTAGAATTAATAAATTCAGCATCAGTTCCATACATTTCTTTAAAACAATCTCGTACCCACTGCGGTTCATATGAATTGTCAGTAATAAAAAAACTGATTATCTGCATATCATTTTCTTTAAATCTATTTATTACCTTTTTTGTATATTTAACTGGGTCGCCTGGAACTTCTCTGGAAGGCATACCATCCGAGTAATTTAGAAATATGCATTCATCTTGTTTAGCATCCGTTAAAATATATTTTTCAATACTCTTGAATGCCAATCCCTCCGGAGTCATACCAAATGTTTTCAAATATCTAAACAATGTTTTTATCTTGTTCATATTATCTTTTGCAGAATCATATGCATATATCGTTACACATCTATTTCCACTTCCTCCAATATTGGCCGTTCCCCGAAATGAGATCTGAACCCGAATACCAGAAGTCATCGAAGCGGCTTGTGCAATGGCAACTGCTGACATAATTGCATTATTAAATTTCTTTCCATTCATCGATCCGGATGCATCAATTGAGATATGTAGGAAGTATTCTTTATACTGATCTGTCACCGTTCTTTGAAAAATATTTTCTGCTCCAAACCCCAACTGATTAATTAATCGGCGATCAATTTTACCAGTAGCCAATCTGGTAGATTTTAAAGATTTAGATTCATTTCGTACCTGTAACTTGCGGCCTAATTGTTTTCCTAAAACGATTCCTTTTTGAACTATTTCTTGTGTTTTCTGCGTATAAAATTCTGCAGAAGAAAACATTTTTCCATGGAATTGATCTACAATGTTACGATTTATATTTCGTATTACAACCGTATCAATTGGTTTGTGGAAATCTGTAACTGTTACTACTTCCGTACCAGACTCTTTAATAGCTCGCAACATGCTACGATCTTTTTTTGATAAGGCCCGACCTTCTAATTTATGTCTGTTGTTTATAAAATCTTTTTGTTTTTGAATTTGTTTTTCTAATCTTTTCGTTTGTGCATTTGACAATGTTGATTGTTTGTTGCCTGACCCGGCGCCGGCTTGATTTGATTTAGATTCACCAGATGCATCAAATTCATCGTCAGTATCATCACTAGTATCGTCTACATAGTCAGATTCGCCATCTCGAACTGCATCAATATTACTGAAATTATCAACTACGCCAGATTTGTTTTGATTACTTAAACCAGTATTTAAAATATGCGAATTCAACAATTGGTATATTTCGCATGCAACTTCTAGTGCATCAGACGTAGAAGTTAATCTGTGAATATTTTTTAAGTCTATTATTTTCCAAACTTCCCGAAGTTTTTTCAATGTATCTAAGTTACGATGTGGATTTGTAAAGTTTATAATATGAAACATGTAACAATCCCAATCTTCTGCAGATTTTTCGCCTGCTTTTAAAGCCTTATCGATAATCTTGTCATTAAAGTATTTATCATATAATGCTTCATAATATCTACGATAACCAGGTGCAGCAACATATGATGCATAGTCAATTCTACGATCTTCTATCCAATTTAATATGTCTTTGATAATTGCTAACTGCGTGTCAGCGATATTCAAATTGGGATCTATGCCATGCATTGCAACAGCTTTATGAAAGTCTCTAAGTAAGTTAAAATCTGTTAATGCAATATGAGAGCCTTCATGAAGTGCTAATCCAACAGTTGGATCAAAATTATTTCCCTCAATTTTAGTTCCAATTACAACCTGTTCGCCGTTAGTATAACTATCACTGCCTTTAAATACAACTGGGATCTGTTTTCCTGTAACAATATTAACAAAATTGGAAATTGCTCGTTGTGCTGCAGCTAATTTAGTTAAATCAAACTTTTTGTTAGTGTCGTGATTCGTAACATTAAAATTATTTCCTAACCAAAAATCAGATGCTGTACTATAATCTTTAAACTTTTTCATATCATTAATTTTTCATATTAAATATAAGAAATATATTTCAGAATTCAAAGAAAAAACAAAAATAAAAGAGGTGGCTCTACATCAACGATATTATTTTTGTAGTAACCACCTCTTTATTTGAGCTATGAAAAGATTACATTGATAATTCTTTTTCTGATTGCGATGTGTTATCTGTATTGAAAATATCTTGCTTATCTGTTGCTAAATGTTTTTGTATGATTTGCTTTATGAAGGTTCGTTCTGAATCGGCTCCACCGGATGCATCAAAAAACGGCAATACAGCTACTTCGGTTGCTTCTTGCAATGTAAATCCATCTGATAGCAATTCACAAATTCGTACGGTGATACGCGTTGATATCATAGTTGATAATTTACCTTCCTCACTTCTCCATTCATTCCTCGAGGTTGCTGCTATATCTGCTACCGCATAGATTAGGTCTGCCGGTAGCGTGTTACCAAATCGCTTTCTTAGAAGCGAATCCTCTGCTTCTAATGACAAGATATCAACTTCAATTATTTCAAAACGATCTAACAACGCTCTGTCTAATGTTCTAGTTGAAGTATACTCGGTACCAATATTAGCAGTAGCAATAAATGATACGCCCGGGGCTACCTGGATGGTTGGAGAATCAATTTCTTCATCTAATCGTAAATATCTTTGAGTTTCATCTAAAACAGTCATTAAGATATTCCACGCTTCTGGGTGTGCTCGGGATAATTCGTCTAATAATATAACTGCGTTTTCTGTTTGAATTGCTTTAACAAATGATGATTGATTAAACATTGTCTCGCCGTCAGTAAAATGAGTGTTGCCAATTAATACCGATCTCGGATCTTGGGTTGCTCCAAGATTAAAATAAAAGAATGGTCTTTTTGTGGCTTCTGGCAATGCTTTAGCTGCCATTGTTTTACCACATCCAGCTGGTCCTACCATCATGATGTTTTTACCCCTGACTGCTGACCTGACTAAATACTTCCATTTAGTATCTGACATTTCTAGATTCTCGGGCTTAATTTCTACTGCATTATTAATAAATGCAACAACCGGATCTAATTCTTTTTCTGGAATTTCTTGTTTTTTTGTCTCTTCTACAGAAAATTCCGTTGGGACATCGGCTGGGTCGATCCGCTTGGCACGACCGGATTCTGGATCAAATTGTAATAACTGATCATGATCGTATGCCAATTGTGTGATACTATCTCGGAATAAATTAGTAATGTTTTTATTTGATAGAATATCGTTAACTATCAAACTTCCATTGTTTACTGATATTGGTTTCCCAATGATAATTTTATCGTTTTTCATAACTCTTAATTTAAATTCATATTAAATATAAGAATTATTTTGCGTTAATCCAACCTGTTTTTATGTTTTTTCTTTCTGGAATATTTCTTTTTTGATTCGATACTACGTTCCACAAACCTCCCATCGAAAAAGCCGGCTTCCAATTGGTCTTTTCGGACTAATCCTCGTTTAATTTTATGTTGGTCATATTTCGCCATTACCGGTGTTTTAAAACAATATAATATTTTCTAATATCAATTATATAAAATTAATATTTAATTTGTGTCGCGTTCGTTATATACGCATTTCGGGTATATATTTTCGGTTAAGTGTTGAAGTGCCGTAGCGTATGCATCGATTGGTGTAATATGTGGATTAACTGATTTAATTGTATCAGCTAAATGATGTGTTTGTGTGTAGATGCCTAATCGATGTGCTTCATACATTAATTCTTCATAATATTCTTCATTAGAAATAGACATATTTAAAACTATTTTAAATTTTTAGTAAAATAATAAAATTTATGTTAAAATACAAATAAAAATATATTTTTGTTACCACATTTTACAAGACCAGTATCTTGCTTTAGTTTTCGGACCTGGATTATCACAGTTATGGCGTGCTCTGAATGACTTTCGTCGCTCGGCATTTGACTTTTTTATTTTCATTGTTTTTTTGTCTGGATTAACCCCGCCGCCTTGATGACCGAATCGAACTAGTTTAACATTTCCAGTTTTTGGATCTTTAACATATACTTTGAATTTTTTAGGTTCATTGGTACCAGTACGAATTGGTTTGTTTAGTGTAACCTTTCGTCCTCGATATTCTGCTTCATTAATGTCCGATGTTATTACACCATCTCTGATATCTTCGAGCATTGACTTAGCACACGAATCACACATTTCGCCTTCTTCGATTGATTCTATTTTAACGCAGTTATTAACTGTAACTCCGCCTTTCGTTTTAGTGCCAGCTTTTTTATATCCATCCCAGCAATCGGGATCTAATCTTGTTTTACCCATTACAACTCCTGTCTAATGCCCAGCGCTGGTAATCGTCTACGCCATGTATTAATTATATCTTGTTTATCCTGTTTACTAATTACATTGTCTCTAACAAACAAATCGAGGTATTCATCAACTGCTTGTTTAAATGGAACTCTTCGTTTTTTAGCAGAAAAATATAATCCTTGTATGTTTGCATCTATTTCTTTTGGCAACTTAAAGTATTCACTTGGTGGTAAATCTCCTTTTTCTATTTTAGATCTCAAATCTGCATCTGATGAGATGAATTTACCTGGCATTACATTCCATCCACTTTGAGTAAGATGTTCTATTTCATGTCTGAGAGTATCTCGTATATCCATGGATATTTCACTCAATACATTTGGATATTCTGCGGGGTCAATTTCAAATCTAATTTCAATTAATGGAAGATCGGCATCTTCATCTGGAATCAATTCATATGAGTCATTCCAAGCGTCGCCGCCCTTTTTTAAATCATCGAATCCTTCGATCCATTGTACTTTGAGAGTTAAATGAAATTCTAGCGGAATAACATTATTTTCTACCTCTTCAAAATATATTTCTCGATAATGATTATCATTTATCTCGGGTCTTGGTTCGTCTTTTTTGAAAAATATCTTAACGCCAGCAAATTCGCCACGTGGATCTGAAACTGCGGCGTAACTGTCCTTTACTACTTGTAACAGTCGTTTAGATAGTTGGGTAACCATCGCATCGTATCGACCTTCTAGTATGAGTGGTTTCAATGATATCATATGAGTGACTTTAATAATTTTGTTATATACTCAGTTGCCAATCCATATTTGTTTACTTGATCGATCATATATCTAGTTTGTTTAATAATATGGGTCTTTAATGTTGTATAACCAGCTGGATTTTTAGCTGCCATGGCGTCGAGAAAAGCGATAATCTCGGGCGTGGTCAATTTTCCATAATAACCTAGTATTTCACTACTTCCAAATGACCACGATGTATCCAACCCCTTTGCCCAATTTTCTAAATCAGTTAATGCTTTTAATGTCGATTGTTTTCCTTTATTACGTAACATACGGGTTGTTGCATTAACTATTTGAGTTGTAACTTGTGGCGTAATTGCATTTACTTCAAATGGGTGTAAGTAATAATTCTTAAACCACGTTTTTCCAGAATCTTCTATTTTTTTAGATAAATTAATATCTGACCACGGAACTAAATTGTCATTATAAGCATCATATGTTTGATTTAATTTTGGACTTTTAAAAGAAGGATCTTTAATGTGAGCGGCTTCGTGAGTCATTGTCGTCACAAATCTTTGTTTACTTTTAGATTTTATTATTTCTGAAATGAATACTATTTCATTATTCGGTAGATCTGCCCATGCATCGGAAAAACTTTTTGTGTTAGGATATAGTTTTTTAGCTTGATCTAAAGAAATTACTCGTATTTTTATGTTTTTAATAGTGCCATCTGCCACTTTAAAATTCTTCAATATATATGTTTTACCGGCAGCTGCATTTCGATTAATATCTTTCCAGATTGTATTAGATAACCCATTAATACTTTTTATTTCTAATTCAGTAAACTTTATTGCCGTAGTCGTCTTAAACGTTGGCTTTAAGCCTTGTTGGGCTAACTGCTTAACATCTTTATATTTATAGTTACCATTCAATATTTTTGTTCGTATAACAGAAACCTCTTGTGGCGTTAAAGTTTTCAACCAGTTATTAATTGTTTTATCTGTGTATAATTGTTTAATTGTGTCAACTACCTCCTTGTCTAGAACAGTTTTTTGAACAGTTTTTTTGACTTTGTTTAACTCGGCGGCAATTGCATCTTTATTTTTTGATAGCTGATTTGCTAAAAATCGTTCTTGGCTAGTAAGATATTTTACTCCTCCGGCTAACTTTTTAGACAAACTTTTAGCAACTGACTTTACCGCTTGTTTAACTCCGGGTATTTTTGATACTATTGGTAATACTTCGATTGCTGCCATGATTCCAGCTGTCTCCTTGTTTCCTAGATTATATTCTTGTGCTGCATCGTATAACCCCATTCCAACAGGAACTCCCACTCCTATCCAAGCAGCTACAGCTGGTGCTGCTAACCCAGCCGTTGCAAGTGTTGCTACTGCTCCAACAATTAATTGACCAAATATAATTAGTTCAGATGATACTACTTTAGTTTTTCCATATTTGAATTGTTCTTCCTCTTCATAGCGATTCCATGGATTATCGGAATACTCTGGATTTTGAGCTATCAGAACCCACCTTTTAAAGTTAGCATCACCTAAATACGGTTTAAACCAGTCGTATAAAAGTCCGGAATCATACAAACCAATCGTATTAGTTAGTCCTCGTTTCTTTCGAATAGCATCTCCTTCCCGGGCTATATCGCTTCTATATTCATATATTAACTCTGCTGCATATGGATATACCAGAGATTCTAATGCAATAGGATTATTTTTTGATAATGAATATAAATGGTCTAATACTTTGAAATTTTGTTTAAAATTATCTAAGAAGCTTATAAGATATTCAGATATGGTACGACCTTCTGATAGTTGTACGAACTTGTCTTCGACCTGTTCCAATTGATTTATATCTTTTATCGACTTCACGGCGTCAATGGCTTCTTGTTCATCATCGGAAACATAGCCTTTTGCATTGTAGATTTTATCTGCTACCGCCTTTGCGGAAAATCTAGCTGATTGTTCTAGTAGTTCTAGTAGTATACCTCGTAGTTTCATATATTAAGTAGTTTTATATAATAATATATATTACATTCAATTATTATAATTCCAATATCCTTCTTTGTCTTTTTTAAAAGGATTCCCAACTTGTTGATAATAACAATTTAAACATAGTAATTGTAAATTTTCTATTTTATGATTTGTAGTATCACCATCAATATGATCTAATAATAAAGGTACTGTATCGTCTGTAATTCGTCGTTCTGCATAGCCGCAGGAACCGCACTCTTCTTCCATAATTCCCGTTGCTAATAACCGGTTACGTAATTTCCATGTTGGATAGTTTGGAAATTCCCCAGCCAAAATACGATCGATTGAATATCGATTGGTAGCTGAATGGTTATCTTTGTGTATGCCTTTTCCTGCTTGATTTGTATGTAAATCATACAATGTTTTACCAGTCTCTCGATCGATATACATTTTAGCATATTTCTTATAAGACGTAAATGAAACGTTTAAGAAACGAGCTGCTGCTGCATTGGATTTGGTATTTTCCATTGCATATCGGATCTCATTTTCACTTAAATTTAATGCACTTCTGCCTATGCCATATACATAAGCATAATCCTTCTCTTCTTCAGCCATGTTTAATACACCCCATACTTTCTCAATTCCAAAACAGCCATTTTTGGCGTTGTATATGAATCATATAGCGATCGTATTTCCATTCGTATATTTGATGTGAAATCTAAAAAAGTTTCTGGATAGACACCTGATAATTCTTTTACTTTTTTTAACCATAAACCATATGATGAATATTGATCTAAAAAACGATCTTCTTCTGACCTGTTTTCCCAATATTCAATTTGGTCTTTAAGCGGCCACATATGTATTGGGATATTTACATCCTTTCGCCTTGCCGGCAGTGGTTTTTTTCCACTTCTCTTGCGATCATTTCTCTGAATGAAACGATCCATTGCTAAAATTGAAACGTCTTTCGGCGACATTCCGCTATATGCTCCTTTTTTGCCCATAATATTATTTTTAATTTATAATTGTTGTAATTTTTCTGTTAAATATGCAACTATACGCCATGCATCTTCAGATTTATAAATATTACGCTTAAATCCATGTAAATCTTTAGTTTGTTGACATTTAATTGCTTTTCGCAAATACCTATGATATGCAGCATGATTTATTGCAATGCGTATATTTATTATTCGCTTTCTAAGTTTCCGTAACATAAACTCATTTTTTTAAAATTTCCATACGAAGTCCGCTTTCTGCTAAATCATGCATGATGTCATAGCAAATATCGTATTTATCTTCTAATACTGCGTATTTACCATTATTGTGTATTATCATAGCACACTGTTGTGCTTGCAATGGATTATGTCCAGCATATCCTATTAATAACTCAATAACTTCATCAAATGTATGTAAATCATCATTATATACAATTAACTGGTATTTTCCTTTATGAGTTAATTTTTTCTTTGGCATCTCGCAATATTACTGATTGTTCCCAGTATTCTCGTTCCGAACAATATGTTAATAATTCGTTTAATACATAATTAATAGTTTCAATATCCCAATTGTCAGGAAATAAATCCATTATAGATTCTTTAGTTTCATTTTTAGTATAATTATCTAAAAACTGCATTGATACTTTTAGTAATCTATCTAATTGGTTTTCTTGATCCATATATTTATATTAAATAATCTTTTATGAAATTCCAAATTATATAGTAGTAACAGTTAATGGTAAAGTAGCGGACTGGTTAATATATAAAAGATATGAACCTGGAGCTTTTGGAGCTGGGAATTGTAAAATACCACGTTTAACATCTTGCCAGGAATGTTCTTTAATTTTAGTACCAGATACTGAATATACACGTAATTTAATAGAATCAATTGGTAATATATCTTGATTTATTATCTGTATGGTTACTTCTTGATTGGGTTTAACTGTAGGATTAACTACTCGTATATCATTTTTATTAATTGACTGTAATTGTAGCTTTTCTCCGTATATACGAAATTGATGAGCATTCCAATTCATGCGATCTTTTAACCCAGATGATCCATTTCTATAATCTTTTCTAGCTAAATATAAATCAGCCACATTATGCCAATTACCAGCTCTCATTTGTTTAACTGCTTGGTGACCAGCCTTCAATTCTCCACGAAATGTGGCATTAACTAAAGCTTGTTGCACATTTACTGGTAGTTGATCGAAGTCAGTTATTTTCAGTTGTGTTTTAATTTTATTTATTGCTTTGTCAATATCAGCATTTAATAGGGTCGTTGCTTCTTGATCTGTAAGTCCGTTTGGAAACTCATTTTTTGATTTCATTTTATGGCCGTATGCAATAGTTGGCATCCCGCCTTCTGGGCTATTATGTGGGAACCATCTTTGCTTTTGTTTGTTCCAACCGCCATATTGATTTCCTTTACTGTTTTCATATTTCTTTAAACGTTTGATAAAGGATGCATCTTTAACATTTTCATTCAGCAATGTTTTTAATCGTATCATAATTCTTTCCTATAATCTTGTTTCAACTACTCCCCAATCAACAACTCTAAAAAAATCATTGATATATGAAGCTCGTTTGCTTCGGTGTTTTAAATAATATGCATGCTCCCAAACATCCATTGCTAATATCGGAGTACCGCTACATCCAGAATCGATATAAGGATTATCTTGATTTGCAGTACTACAAATTTCTAGTTTACCGTTATCATTGCATAGCCACACCCAACCAGATCCAAATCTATCTAATCCAGCTTGTTTGAATTGATCTTTGAATTCAGCAAAACTTCCGAAAGCATCGGTGATCATGGCTTTGAGTTTAGCACTAGGAGCTTTATAGTCAGGAGTCATATTTTCAAAATACAACATATGGTTTATATATCCGCCGCCGTTATTTCTAATAACATCTTTTTTATAATGTTTTTTACAAATATCTATAGCTCGCTCCATTAAACCATGTTTATCTGAAGCATAATTGAATTCGTCACAGGCCGCATTAAATTTATCGGTATATCCTTTATAGTGTTTCGTATAATGTTCTTGCATGGTTTCTGCATCTATAATAGGAGATAGATCCGATAGTCCATATGATAATGGCAACCTTTTAAATTTAGGTTGTTTCAACTCTGTTAATATATGTTTAAGCGTTATCACTTTTTTGTTCTCCATGTGCCACCGAGTTCTTTATATTTTTTTGATGCCCACGCATTAGCATATGCAGATGGGTATATATCATATTTCTTTTTTGCTTGGGCTTTTGCATATGACCATTTATCGGGATCATTTGGAACGTTCTTTTCCAGAAATAAATTTAACTTTTCTGCAAGTTCCGTTTTTGCGCGAATTGGCTTTTGACCTTTTTTTCGTTCTCCACCTTTTTTTGCGTCCCCGCCTTTTTTCTGTGCATCTCGTTTTCTTTTCACAAACTTAGCTCTGCCATCTTTTCCTAACTTCTTTGCTTTTTCTTTAGACAAACAAGCAGAATATGGATCTCCTTCTTTAGCATCTCCACATTTGCCAACTCTATCTCCTTGTGCATTATAACGATCCCAGCCACCGCCGCCAACACCGCCTTTCTTGCCAGTACCAAACCAATCTCGTAAATCTTCGTTAATCATTATTTACTAACTCCTGCTTTACGCGCCCATTCTTTTGAAACTTTATCTGAATCAATTGGTCCGCCTTTTGCCCATGTGTCGCAAGTTCTTGCCGAATGGCATTTAAAATGATGCATCCAACAATATCCAAAACCTACGTAAGCATCTTCTGGCATACCCGGAAAGTCTGATGATGGTAAATCAACCATCATACTATCTGCAACATCCATTGGGTCAGCATCTTCTAAATCTTCTGGGACTTCTACTGCTGGTAAACAATTTTGCATTCTTCTTGAAATATCAAATGCTACACAATTACCACAACGCATACCTCGTGCTTCTTCGGGAGTAGCTCCTTCCCATTCTTCACTCATCTTTTCCCAGTAACCATCACTTTCTGCAGATGGATTCATTGGACCATATGCATGTTTTTTCCTAGTACTGTTTCTGTTTTTAGTGTTGAGATCAACGTCTTGTGTTGCAGCAGGACATCCCGTTTTAGCTTCTAAAAGTAAATGTTTTAATAAATTCATTTCTTTCCTTTATTTATTTCAATAGCTGCCAATTGTTTTAAAGCTGCTTCATAATCTTCATGCGTTCCCAATGGCTTTTTGCCTTTACTTGGATATACAACCCATTTACCATCTACTTTTTCTATACGTTCTGGTACTAATGATTTTAATTGTGTTTTCATGGCCAACATTGAATCACCAGCTTTATTATATGTTAACCAATCTTTTGCCGTGTTCATGTATTCAGCAGCCAATGTTATTTTAGCTTCTAACCATTCTGGCAAATCATCTGTTTTCTCAATCATATCGGCAACGGCTTTAGCATCATCTGCACATTCCATTGCATCATGTTTTGCCATTTTACCTTCATGTTTATTATAATCTTCTTGTATCATATTTTATCCTTATTAAGCAGAGTACCAATCTACTCCATCTTCTGTTACTATGTTCATATGCCAAAAATTCTTTCCGGCAATAAGATCTATTCTAGTTTCCGGAGTCGGTGTTCCTAATGATGATGAAACCATTGTTGTTGCTTTTGTCATAAACGAATTCCCAGTAACATCAATAACAGTTGCTGCTAGTAATGTAGATGCTTGACTAAAACGAACATATGCAGCTGGGTTTGGGGTATTTCTTTGAAATGTAAATGTATAGCGCGATCCTAGATATGTAGATGGCGATGGAAGCGTAATAAGTAATGGAGCTGCTTGTTTTAATTCTATATCAACAATACCGCCTGGATTAATTATATCTTCTAGATTATATGATCCACTTTCTGCAAGAAAATAATCAGTATTAAAACTACCATCAACTTTTAAACTAGTTGCAATGTTAACGGCAGATTCACTAACCGCAGTTGCCGTACTGAAATCTACAA